>ENA-OYYE01000055-OYYE01000055.1-human-gut-metagenome-genome-assembly--contig:-NODE-55-length-71420-cov-8.140139_pt1 | contig 71420 bp, 51 predicted proteins | sample MGYA00243244_ERZ653437 | MGnify/ENA primary metagenome ERZ653437 (study PRJEB26926, sample SAMN06165130) | human gut metagenome | biome: ENVO:00009003; feature: ENVO:2100002; material: ENVO:00002003...
CCGTAGGAGTGTCGGGAGTGCCCTCCTCGGTGGGGTCGTCGGGCAGGAGGTCCTGCATGGGGGTGGAAGAGCAGTTGCACAGCAGGATGAGCATGAGGGGGATGATAAACTTGTTCATGGTAATCTTTTATTTAGTTCGAGGGACAAAGATAGTGGGTTTGCCGGCGGTTTTTGTAGATATTCTGTCTTTCTGTGTGGAAGTATTGGTGTAAAGCGCTAACTTTGTGACGTAATAAATGAGGATGACGGATAGTAATCGCTATAAATAAATATTATTGATTATGATACAGATAACAGATGCCGCCTTGCGCCAAGCCGCCGGCGAAGGGATGGACGCCTTTATAGAGGTGTTTACCGATGCTTATAAAAATGTAACGAACGGGGAGCTTACCGCCGAGACGATGCCCTTGCTCACTGCCGAGCAACATTCGCTGCTCGCCTACCGGATATTCCGCGACGAAGTGATGGAGGGCGGCTTCTGCCAGTTGATTCAAAACGGTTATGGCGGTTATATTTTTGATAATCCCTTCGCTAAGGTGATGCGTCTGTGGGGCGTGGGAGATTTGAGCAAACTGGTGTATGCCGCCAAGAAGATTTACGACGAACACCGGGAGGACTTGGAACGTGAACGGACGGACGACGAGTTCATGGCGATGTACGAGCAGTACGAGGCTTTTGACGAACTGGAAGATGAATTCCTGGAGAAAGAAGAAAGGTATACGGCGTTGGTAGCGGAGTATGTGGACGAGCATCTGCAGCTGTTTGCCGAGATTGTGTGAGTAGAAGATAAATTCTTTACATTATAGAAAACGGCGCTCATCTTCGTTTTGTCCGGCACCGGGGAAGGCCTTGTTCCCCGGTGCCGGAGGTGGGGTTCCCCGGTGTCGAACCCTGCCTTCCCCGGTGTCGGAGAAAGACCCGGGCTGTAAGGGTGTATGGGAGGGAGAGGAGGATTTGGTAAGGGGGGTGATTGATTTTTGACAAGAGGGGACGTTTTTCGGGATAAACTTTCCGCTTTTATTAATGACAGACGATTTTGAAAAATTCTTCTTATAAGCAATGAAGACGATTGTAATGATTTAAAAGATATTGTTTTAAGTACTAATGCTTAATTATCTTATACTATCTGTCATTCAGAGCGAAGCGAAGAATCTACTCCCCTAAACATATATAGAGAGAAGAGATTAGCTGCGCTCAAAACATCTTCTGACTTTTACATTAAGGTATAGTCTTCGTTTCGCTCTGAATGACAGATACTAAATGATATAAACTAATTTTAATCACTTACTTATAACTTAATATTTAATACTTATGAAAAAGTTTATTTGGCTAATTGTGGGGACATTGATTTTGTTCTCTTGTGAACGGGAAGAGTTTGATGCTTTTGATGGAGACAGTAGGAGCGGAGTACAGACGAGGGCGACAAGTTCGATTGCGGATTTTAATCCAATATCAGAAATAGGAGAAATACCTGTAAATATTATGAATGTAGGAAATACAAGAAATAAGTATTTGTCGTGTGTAGCAAAAGGAACAAAAGTGGATTTATATAATAAAGATGATGGAAGTTTGAGGCAGAGATGGTATATAAATGCTGGTGAGATTGTTCTGGCTGGGGGTAATTCAAGTATATCATTACCAATGGGTGGAAGAATTTGTGTGGGGGGATCTATTCCAGGTTATTCATATCCATTTCTTACAGTAATTACTCCTCCATATTTTTCTCTTTATACTTTTACGCTGTCAGGAAATTATTATTATATAAGGGATTTTCCTACGTTAATGGGAGAATGGGGGGTGTATGGTAGATATTTGCAATCAAACTCTACAACGGGTTCGGACTTAAGTTATAAAGAAACGAATCCTGGTGCTTTAGCCCTATGGGAGATTATTCCAGTAGGCGAATATGAAATCGTTGATTTACAATATGTAAGAACTTCTGTTGATAATATAACCCCTAAAGAAGTAATATGTGCACGCGATGAATATCAAAATTCGAGTTCAAGTACAGTTACATGGGATTATACAGTAACCACTAAGTATTCTGAATCATCTAATTTTTCTAAAACAGAAGGAGTTAGTGCTACTATATCTGCTGGCTTGCATGTAGGATTGCCCAATTTATTAGGAAAAGATGGGATACTTGATTTTAATACTTCTATTCAGCAGCAATCAAATAAATCTTGGAATTATGGGAACAGTTCTACAAGGGAAGTGACGGAAACAAGGACAGGACATATCCCTGTACCGGCAAATACTACTATGAGATTGGAAGCAACCATTGTAATGTATGAAGGGAATGTCACTTATGTCGCTACTTTAAGGAAAATAGGGGATAATAAAACATTTAGGGTGAAAGGTAAATGGACTGGTACGAGTTTTTCTATGTTTAAGGCAAAAACATATAATGTGTCTACCAATGCTTCTTTAGGAGTGTATTCTTTGGAGTAGCAAATAAAAGTTAAATCTATATTAGAGTGTGCAGTATTTGGGTAAACGTTTCATTTAATCTTAAAAACAATGAAAAAACGAAGAGGGTTCAATGTAACTCGATTCTTTTATCTAAATTTGCAAACTCTAATATTTATAAGAAAATGAAACAATTAAAATTCTTGATGGCTGCCCTGCTAATGGTGATGGGCGTTTCTTTAAGTTCGTGTTTAGATTCGGGTGATAATACTACTCGTGTCGATGGAGCAATTGTTAAAGTAAATAGTCGCTATGGCACTCCGATTTTTTACATGCTCAATGGTAGAACAATCGCTCTATCTTCAGCATCTTTAAATTCAAATTTAGCAAATGGTATTGACTTTAATAAATTTGATGGACAGATATTGCAATTTGAATATACTTGGGATTCATCGCTTATTGAAATAACGGATGATACCAAAGATATAAAAGATGTGGCTTTTTATCGTTGTTTTCCTATGAATAGTGCTGTTGAAGTGGTTACAGAGGATGGTGCTAAAAATGACTCCATTAGTGATATGCCTATTATATCTTTAAAGAAAGAAATAAGTGGTCATAAATATGAACCATATTTTTGGGGGAAAACATTAGTTTTGCCAATTGAGTATTATATGTCCACTCGGGTTCATAACTTTACATTAGAGTATCATCCGGAACAGCAGGAATCTGATGGGACGCTAAAACTTGTTTTAGAGCATAATAAGGTTAACGATCAAATCAGTTATGATTTGAATACTTCTTGGGACTTTGCTGTAGGCGGTGCGCAGTATGCCTATTATAGAGCTTTTGATTTAACTAATATACTATATATGTTAGATACTACTCCTGAGAATGTTATTGTTGAGTATAAGGAAAGTACACAAACTGATTTAGATAAAGCTGAATCAAAGACTTGTACAATTCCATATAAAGATGCATTTGAGAAATAATAATTGAATTACAAAGATTTATTCCATATAGCCCTATTACTGATTTCCTCTCCGGCTCGTGCCTGGGAGGAAATTAGTTTAGAGGATAGGCGAAAAGTGTTTACGGCTTTTGTCTATCCTATGATTGGTTTATGCGGGTTGTCCGTTTTTATAGGCTCGTTGGTAGCTAAAGGATGGGGAGGGCCGCAAAGTTTTCAATATGCCATGACGCAATGCTGCGCGGTGGCGGTATCTTTGTTCGGAGGATATTTTTTAGCAGCTTATCTTATCAACGGGCTTCGGGTCCGTTTGTTTATGATGGACAATGATATTCCTTTGGCGCAACAGTTTGCAGGCTATGCCTTGGTGGTGTCTTTCGTGCTGCAAATTATTATCGGCATCTTGCCTGATTTCAGCATTATAGCCCTGTTGCTCCAGTTCTATATCGTGTACGTCGTGTGGGAAGGAAGTGAAATAATGATGGGAATTGCCACAAAAGACCGTTTGCGGTTCACCATTCTTTCTTCTATTTTGTTAATAGCTTGTCCGGCAGTGATACAATTTGTGTTTAATAGGCTGACGGTGATGCTGAATTGAGTTTTTAAGTTCTTAAGTTTTTAAGTTCTTGAGTTCTTTGTGATTAAATTCTTAAGTTTTTGAGTTAGTGGGTGGATGAATTATGAAACAAGCTCCTGTAAATATAAAGAATAAGCGTGCCACGTTCGACTATGAACTGATTGACACCTACACGGCGGGCATTGTGCTCACGGGTACGGAAATTAAGTCTATCCGTTTGGGAAAGGCAAGCCTGGTAGATACGTTCTGTTACTTTGCCAACGGCGAACTGTGGGTGAAGAATATGCATATTGCCGAATACTTCTATGGTTCGTACAATAATCATAACGCACGCAGGGAGCGGAAACTTCTGCTGAATAAGAAGGAATTGGAGAAGTTGCAGCGCGGCACCAAAGACCCCGGCTTTACTATCATCCCTGTGCGTCTGTTTGTGAACGAGAAAGGACTGGCTAAAGTGGTCGTTGCCCTTGCTAAAGGTAAGAAACAGTATGATAAGCGGGAATCGCTTAAAGAAAAGGATGATAAGAGGGATATGGCGCGGATGTTTAAGCGGTGATGTTATAATGTGCTAATGTGCTGATGTGCTAATGTGCTAATGAGGGGAAGGAGATAATGTGCTAATACGCTAATGTGGTGATGAGGGAGAGTGTCTGAAAGTTGACGACCCGGTTGCTTGGTGATAAATTTTAGGCACGGATTACACGGAATTACGCGGATTTCTTAAAACTTATCCGTGATTTTCCGTGTAATCCGTGCCTAAAAGAAACCGGTTCAAGAGTTTTCGGACAGGTTGATGGGGATGTGGTGATGCTAATATGCTAATAAGGTTAATGTGCTAATATGAAAATTGAACGGTTGGCGCGGGAGCGCATTCTTATTTTAGACGGTGCGATGGGCACCATGATTCAACAATATAACTTGACGGAGGAGGATTTCCGGGGTGAGCGGTTTGCGCAGATTCCGGGACAGATGAAGGGGAATAACGATTTGCTTTGCCTGACTCGTCCCGACGTCATACAGGATATACACCGGAAGTATCTGGTGGCGGGTGCCGATATCATAGAAACCAATACGTTCAGTTCCACCCGGGTCAGTATGGCCGATTATCATGTACAGGAGTATGTACGCGAAATCAATCTTGCCGCCGTGAAGCTGGCGCGCGAAGTGGCCGACGAATTTACTCTCCTTACTCCCGATAAGCCCCGGTTTGTAGCCGGTTCCATCGGTCCTACCAATAAGACATGCTCCATGAGTCCGGATGTGAACAACCCCGCTTTTCGTGCACTGACATACGACGAGCTGGCGGCGGCCTATCAGGAACAAATAGAAGCCTTGCTGGAAGGCGGGGTGGACGCGCTTCTTATAGAAACCATTTTCGATACGCTGAACGCGAAAGCAGCCATCTATGCTGCCGGCCGTGCTATGGACGCTACGGGTGTCCAGGTGCCCCTGATGCTTTCCGTCACCGTCTCCGACACGGGAGGCCGCACGCTTTCCGGGCAGACACTGGACGCTTTTCTTGCCTCCGTGCAACATGCGGATATCTTCTCCGTGGGGCTGAACTGCTCTTTCGGCGCACGCCAGTTGAAGCCTTTCCTGGAACAACTCGCCGCCCGCGCACCTTATTATATCAGCGCTTACCCCAATGCCGGACTTCCCAATAGCTTGGGAAAGTACGACCAGACCCCTGCCGACATGGCGCAAGAGGTGAAAGAATACATCCGCGAGGGACTGGTGAACATCATCGGCGGATGCTGCGGCACGACCGATGCCTACATTGCCGAATATCCCGCCCTGATAGCCGGCGCCGCTCCGCACGTGCCTGCCCCGAAACCGGAAAACCTCTGGTTGTCGGGCCTCGAACTGCTGGAAGTGAAGCCCGAAAACAACTTTATCAATGTAGGAGAGCGCTGCAACGTGGCAGGTTCGCGCAAATTCCTGCGGCTGATTAACGAAAAAAAATACGATGAAGCCCTGAGCATCGCCCGCCAGCAGGTGGAAGACGGCGCGCAGGTAATCGATATCAATATGGACGACGGCCTGCTGGACGCGCAAGCCGAAATGACGACTTTCCTCAACCTGATAGCTTCCGAGCCCGAAATAGCCCGTGTTCCCGTGATGATAGACTCGTCCAAATGGGAGGTGATTGTTGCCGGACTGAAATGCCTGCAAGGCAAGTCCATCGTCAACTCCATCTCGCTGAAAGAGGGTGAGGAGAAGTTTCTGGAACATGCCCGCATCATCCGCCGGTATGGCGCTGCCGTCGTAGTGATGGCTTTCGACGAACGGGGACAGGCGGATACGTATGAACGTAAGATTGAAGTTTGCGAGCGTGCCTACCGGTTGCTGGTAGACCGGGCGGATTTCAATCCCCATGACATTATCTTCGACCCGAACGTGCTTGCCGTCGCCACGGGTATGGACGAGCACAATAACTATGCGGTGGACTTTATCCGCGCCACCGGCTGGATACGCAAGAATCTGCCCGGCGCCCATGTCAGCGGGGGGGTCAGCAACCTTTCGTTCTCGTTCCGCGGCAACAACTACATCCGCGAGGCGATGCACGCCGTATTCCTCTATCATGCCATCCGCGAGGGGATGGATATGGGGATTGTAAATCCCGCCACTTCGGTGCTTTATACGGATATTCCCGCCGATGTGCTGGAACGGATTGAAGATGTGGTCCTCAACTGTCGTGCCGATGCCGCCGAGCGCCTGATAGAAACCGCCGAGCGCTTGAAGGCGGAAGCGGAAACGGCGAAAGGAACCCCGGCAGCGCAGACGGTCCATTCCCATCTGGCATGGAGGGAGAATCCGGAAGTGGAAGAACGGTTGAAGTATGCCTTGACAAAAGGTATCGTCGATTTTCTGGAAGAAGACCTCGCCGAGGCCTTGAAGAAATACCCGAAAGCGGTGGATATCATCGAAGGTCCGCTGATGGCGGGAATGAACCATGTAGGCGATTTGTTCGGTGCGGGCAAGATGTTTCTGCCGCAAGTGGTGAAAACCGCGCGTACCATGAAGAAGGCGGTGGCTATCTTGCAGCCGGTCATCGAGTCGGAAAAGGAAGAAGGCGCGGCGGCTGCGGGCAAGGTGCTGCTTGCTACGGTGAAAGGCGATGTGCATGACATCGGAAAAAACATTGTGTCGGTGGTGATGGCGTGCAACGGCTATGAAATTATAGACCTGGGGGTGATGGTACCTGCCGAAACGATTGTGCAGCGCGCCATCGAGGAGAAAGTGGATATGATCGGGCTGAGCGGTCTGATTACTCCTTCTCTGGACGAGATGGTGCATGTGGCGGTGGAGCTGGAGAAGGCGGGGCTGGATATCCCCTTGCTGATAGGGGGCGCCACTACTTCGCGCCTGCATACGGCGCTGAAGATTGCTCCGGTCTATCATGCTCCGGTAGTCCATCTGAAGGATGCGTCGCAGAATGCGACCGTTGCCGCACGTCTGATGAATCCGGCGCTGAAAGAAGAATTGGCGAAAGACTTGTCGGAGGAATACCGCCGCTTGCGGGAGAAGAATCAGGGGAAACAGACGGAAACGGTGTCGCTGGAGGAGGCGCAAAAGAATAGGCTGAATCTGTTTGATTGAAGATTAAATATTGGAACACAGAGGCACGGGGACACAGAGGGTTTATTCAGAGGTTATTCGGAGGACTGAATATTGAACAGGGAGGCACGGAGACACAAAGATTTTATTCGGAGGTTATTCTGAACTTTAAAAACTCTGTGTCTCCGTGCCTCCGTGTTCAATATTCAGTCTTATGCCTTAATCTTCTTCTTATACTGCTCATACCTCGCCGTGATATCCCTTACGAAGTTGTAAGTCTCTATTCCGCGGAAGTAACCGTTCTTGCAGACCGGGTCGGTGAAGTATTCTTCGTTGCTTTTCAGGAGGATGAAGTTCTCTACATTATCCCGCCAGACGTATTTGTCCTTGCCGTACTTCTCGGCTAATGCCATTGCATCGAGCACGTGGCCGATGCCGGAGTTGTAAGATGCCAGTACGAAGTTGATACGCTCTTCCTTCGGGATTTTGGAGAAACTTCGGGTGGTGGCGGCAATGTACTTCACCGCCGCTTTGATGCTCTCTTCCGCATCCTGTTCTTTTCCGGGAGGTACGCCCATTGCACGGGCGGTGGCAGGCATCAGTTGCATCAGCCCCCGCGCACCCGCCCACGACACGGCGGTGGTGTCGAAGTTGGATTCCGTGTATGCCAGGGATGCCAGCAGGCGCCAGTCCCAGTCGATTTCGGGCGCATACTTCTTAAAGAGGTGGTCGAAGTGCGAGATTTTCCCTTCGCGCAAAGACAAGATGGGAGAGTGGGGAATGGCCTTGCTGATTTCAAAATACCGCTTCATACTCGCCGTATAGGCGGGCGAAGTCATGTTCTCCTTGTGCCACTTGTCGGCGGCAGCGGCCAGTTGCGGGCTATCCTTGCGCACCGCCCACGAAGCGCGCTGGTCGAAACTGATGGAGAGGTCGATGTTCAGGTTGGGATAATAAGTGGTATTGAGCCGCGCAATGTCATTGTCCGCCACGGTATAGGGAATCTTGCCCTGGGATACTTGCGTGATGAGGTCCTCCACCGTTATGCTGTCATTGGTAACCTTATGGATATGAATGCCTCCGCCGAGCTCTTTGTCGAGGTTGACCAGGCGGTCGTAGTATTTGCCCGGCTTCACATAGACATCCTTGCCGATAAGTTCCGTTACGTCTGTCAGGGGCTTGATGCGTCCGCCGGCACGCTGCACAATCACCTGATGCGTGATGACTTCCTCTCCGCAATAGATCAGGCTGTCTTTCCACTCGTTGGTGATGGGCAGGTTGTAGGCGATGAGGTCGCCTTCGCCCGCAAGCAACTTCTCGATCAGGTCCTGCACGTTCCGTGCCACCTTGACTTTCAGTTTTACTCCGAGACTCTTGGCGAACTGTTCGCTCAATTCATACTGGAATCCCATGTCCTGCCCGCGGTAGATGAAGAAAGACGTGGAACTGTACAAGGTCAGGACTACCAATTCGTCGCTGTCCTTGATTAGTTGCAGGTCGTCCGGCTTCTCTTCGCCGCCTGTGCTTCGCTTTTCCCGGCATCCCATGAAGCAGCAGAGAAGTATCAGGCAAAGAAGGGACAGCAAATGCTTTCGGGTATGTAAACCGGTCATTGTCATATCACTTTTAAGGATTTTCGGGTTTACATTAAAGATGCTTCTTGATATACATCGTCAATATATCGATTGCCACCTGATTGTTGCCCCCTTCCGGTACGATGAGGTCGGCATAGCGCTTGCAGGGCTCGATGAACTGCTGGTGCATCGGCTTCAATATCCGGGTGTAGCGTTCCATCACCGCCTCAGCGGTACGTCCCCGTTCCACCACGTCGCGCTGGATGACGCGGATAAGCCGTTCGTCCGGGTCGGCGTCCACAAAAACCTTGAGGTCCATCATGCTGCGCAGCTTCTTGTCGCACAGGGCGAGGATGCCTTCGATGATGATTACTCCACGGGGTTCGATGTGAATGGTTTCCGGCTGGCGGGTACATGTCAGGTACGAATAGGTGGGCTGTTCGATACTCTGACCTTCGCGCAGCATGGCGACATGTTTCGACAGCAGACTCCATTCGAAGGCGTCCGGATGGTCGAAATTGATGTTCTGCCGTTCTTCAACGGGCACGTGGCTACTGTCTTTGTAGTATGAATCCTGCGGCAATAGTACCACTTCGCCTGCCGGCAGACTTTCGATGATTTTTCGTACGACGGTGGTCTTTCCCGACCCGGTTCCGCCTGCAATTCCTATTATTAACATCCGTTTAAGTGTATATTTGAAACAAAACCTTTACTTTTGCAGTTGTTAAAAACAGCCGCTTCGGCTGACAAATATAGATATAAATCATTTAAATACAAAGTTATGGTTAAGCACATTGTAATGTTTAAGTTGAAAGATGATGCTCCGGCTGACAAAAAGTTGGCTGCAATGAATAATTTTAAGGAAGCCATCGAGGCGCTTCCCGCTAAAATATCCGTTATCCGCAAGATTGAAGTGGGGCTGAACATCAACCCGGCCGAAACGTGGAACATCGCCTTGTACAGCGAGTTCGATACGCTGGAGGATGTGAAATACTATGCCACCCATCCCGACCATGTCGCCGCCGGCAAACTGATTGCCGAGGTGAAGGAAAGCCGCGCTTGCGTGGATTACGAACTGTAAGAACCCTAATCATTAAAAAAACAGATAAGATGAAGAAACTTGTATATTCCTTTCTTCTGCTGCTGATTGCTGTTGCCGTGCAGGCGCAGATACAGGAGCCCGTGAAGTTCAAGAGCGAACTGAAAGTGGGGGCCGGCGGCGAGGCGGAAGCGGTGTTCACCGCTACAATCGATAAGGGCTGGCACGTATATTCTACGGATTTGGGAGACGGAGGCCCCATCTCGGCCACGTTCAATGCGGAGAAGCTGGCGGGCGCCGAGCTGGTAGGGAAACTGAAACCGGTCGGCAAAGAAATATCTTCGTTCGACAAACTGTTCGAAATGAAGGTGCGCTATTTTGAGAATACGGCGGAGTTCGTACAGAAACTGAAACTCACCGGCGGTGAGTATGAGATAGAAGGCTACCTGGAATACGGCGCATGTAACGATGAAAACTGCCTGCCGCCGACACAGGTTCCTTTCAAATTCACCGGAAAGGCGGAAGGCGTAGCTAAAGGAAATGCGGCGGCTACGGAAGAACCGAAGCAGGAAACGGAACCTGCAAAGGAGGAAATGCCTGCCGCGGTGGCTTCCGACACCATTATCGGTGAGGCGGATGGCCCGACGGGTATCAATGTGACGGGCGAGGTGGACTTCTGGAAACCGGTTATCAACGAATTGCAAGCCTTGGGAGAACCTTCTTCCCATGAAGATAAGTCGTGGATTTATATCTTTATCGCCGGATTTGTAGGCGGATTGCTCGCCTTGCTCACGCCGTGTGTGTGGCCCATCATTCCGATGACGGTGAGCTTCTTCCTGAAGCGCAGTAAGGATAAGAAGAAAGGCATCCGGGACGCCTGGACGTACGGTGCATCCATTGTGGTGATATACGTGACGTTGGGTGTGCTTGTCACCGCTATCTGGGGCGGAAACGCGCTGAACTCCCTGTCCACGAATGCGGTATTCAATATCTTTTTCTTCCTGATGCTGGTGGTTTTCGCCGCTTCTTTCTTCGGGGCGTTCGAAATCACGCTGCCCTCTAAATGGAGCAATGCGGTGGACAGCAAGGCGGAAAAGACGAGCGGGCTGCTGAGTATCTTCCTGATGGCGTTCACACTTTCGCTGGTATCCTTCTCTTGCACGGGACCCATTATCGGATTTCTTCTGGTGCAGGTCGCTTCTACCGGCAATATGGTGGCTCCGGCTATCGGTATGCTGGGCTTCGCCATTGCTTTGGCGCTGCCGTTCACGCTGTTTGCCCTGTTCCCGTCGTGGCTGAAGTCCATGCCTAAATCGGGCGGATGGATGAATATCATCAAGGTGACGCTCGGATTCCTGGAACTGGCGTTTGCGCTGAAGTTCCTTTCGGTTGCCGATTTGGCTTACGGATGGCGCCTTCTGGACCGTGAGACGTTCCTCGCTTTGTGGATTGTGCTGTTTGCCCTGCTGGGTTTCTATCTGCTGGGCAAGATCAAGTTTCCGCACGATGATGACGAGATGAAGGTAAGCGTGCCCCGTTTCTTTATGGCGCTTATTTCGCTGGCATTTGCCGTGTACATGGTTCCCGGACTGTGGGGAGCGCCTTTGAAGGCTGTCAGTGCCTTTGCGCCGCCGATGCAGACGCAGGATTTCAACCTGTATAATAATGAGGTGCACGCCAAGTTCGACGATTACGACCTCGGTATGGAGTATGCCCGTCAGCAGGGCAAGCCCGTCATGCTGGATTTCACCGGCTACGGTTGCGTGAATTGCCGTAAGATGGAACTTGCTGTGTGGACCGACCCGAAGGTAAGTGATATCATCAACAATGATTATGTGCTTATTACGCTGTATGTGGACAATAAAACGCCGCTTCCGGCGCCCGTCAAGATTATGGAGAACGGCACGGAGCGCACCTTGCGCACGGTGGGGGATAAGTGGAGCTATTTGCAGCGCGTCAAGTTCGGCGCCAATGCGCAGCCTTTCTATGTGTTGATAGACAATGAAGGCAATCCGCTCAACAAGTCTTACTCGTACGACGAGAATGTTCCGAAGTATATCGAGTTCTTGCAGACAGGCTTGGAGAATTACAGAAAAGAGAAACAGTAGAGAGATGGCGGGGGTGTGTCGGAAGTGGGGTAAACACGGAGACACACCCCCGCTTGTTTGAAGACGCTTGAAAGGTTTCTTTCAGGCACGGAATTACACGGAAAATCACGGATTTCTTTAATCTTATTCGCGTAAGTCCGTGTATTCTCGCTTAAGATTTTTAATATATATCCATTTATATAAATATGAAACACATCATTGACATCGACACCTGGGAGCGCCGCGATAATTACGGCTTCTTCCGTGGTTTTGTAAATTCCTGGTATTCCATCACAACGGAAATAGACTGCACCGAAGCGAGTGCCGCCGCCCGTGCCGCAGGGCGTTCTTTCTTTTTATATTATCTCTATGCCGTGGTGCGCTCGGCCAACGAGGTGGATGAATTGCGTTACCGCACCGACAAGGACGGGCAGGTTGTCTTCCACGACCGGGTAGACATTATCTCTCCGATAGCCGTTCCCGGAAAGACTTTCTATACCGTCCGCATCCCTTATCACGAAGATTTCGAACGTTTTTATGCCGAAGCTTATGCCATAATTACGAATATTCCCGAAGACGGTGATCCGTATGGTGAGGAAAAGAAGTTGGCGGCACAGGGAGATTATGATGTAGTGCATTTGAGTGCGGTGCCCAAGATGTACTTCACTTCCACGACTTATACCCTTGCCGAGTCCGGTAATGCTTGCAGTTATCCGCTGATGACCTCCGGAAAAGCCGTCTCCCGTGAAGGCCGACTGGTATTTCCTCTCTCCATCTACGTGAACCATGCCTTTGTGGACGGTTCGCACCTGGCTTCGTTCTTTGGGAAGATAGAGGAGTATTTGCGGAAGATAGGGGAGGAGAATTAAAGAATGAATAATTAAAGAATGAAAGGGGGAGAGTGTCTGAAAGCTAATGACTCGGTTGCTTTGTGATAAATTTAGGCACGGATTACGCGGAATTTCGCGGATTTCTTTCCGCTTATCGGTGATTTTCCGTGTAATCCGCACCTAAAAGAAACCTGTTCAAGAGTTTTCGGACAGGGACAAGAGCAAGATGCGGAGGAAGGCAGCTTCTTTTAATTCTTTCATTCTTTAATTATTAATTTCGCGCTTGCGCGAACGCAAGCAATGATAAACAACTAATACTATGAAACGTTTTATTCTTTTAATCGTTTTCTGCGGTCTGGCGCTTGGAATGAGTGCACAGACAGCGAAGGAAGAAATTTTTGCGGATGTACGCCGCTCGGCTGCTAATTATTATGCATATCCGGATGAGGCGGTAGAGCAGACGGCACCGCCTGCGGGCTATAAACCCTTTTACCTGAGTCATTACGCACGTCACGGTTCGCGTTATCTTATCAAGCCGGATGATTATCTGAAACCGTTGGAGGTGATGCGGGAAGCAGGGGGGAATGGGGTGCTTACCGACTTGGGAAAGCAGACGCTTGCTGTGCTCGACAGTGTATCGCGTATGGCGGAAGGAAGGTACGGTGAGCTGACGCCGTTGGGCGCCCGTCAGCATCGGGGGATTGCCGAAAGAATGTATCATAACTTTCCCGAAGTCTTCAAAGGAGATGTGAAGGTGGATGCGCGTTCTACGGTAGTCATCCGTTGCATCCTCTCCATGATGTCGGAATGTATGCAACTGAAGGCGATGAATCCGAAGTTGGAGTTCAAGAATGATGCCAGCTATCACGATATGTACTATATGAATTTCGATGACCCGTACGTCAAGACTTTGCGTCAGGATGAGGAAGTGGTGGCTGCGCTCAAGGCTATCCGCGAGAAGCATGTGCATCCGGAGCGCCTGATGAAGTCTCTTTTCAACAATGCCGATTATGTGAAATGGAAAGTGGATGCCGGTCAACTAATGACACAACTGTTTGATGTGGCAAGCAATATGCAGAGTCTGGATACCGGTTTGGACCTTTATTCCCTTTTCACGAAAGATGAGTGCTATGACTTGTGGCAGGTAAGCAATAAGAAATGGTATATCAATTATGGCCCTTCACCGCTGACCAAAAGCGAAGTTCCTTTTATGGAATCCCATTTGCTGGAGAATATTCTGAATACGGCCGACACCTGCGTGGTGAAGGCGGAGAACAGCGTAACCTTGCGTTTCGGTCACGAGTCTTGTCTCCTCCCATTGGCCTGCCTGCTGGAATTAGGAGATTGCGCCTATCGCACCGCCGATTTGGATCAGCTCGATGAAGTATGGCGGAACTACAAGATATTTCCGATGGCAAGCAACATCCAGTTTGTCTTTTTCCGTAAGAAGGGAAGTGACGATATCTTGGTGAAGGTATTGTTGAATGAGCATGAAATGAAACTTCCCGTTCAGAGCGATAAGGCTCCCTATTACCATTGGAAAGATGTGGAGGCTTATTACAGGAACAAACTGGAGGCTTACAAGAACAGATAGTGATTGCGGGATAGCGGCGCCTCCGGTAGAAAGATATTCGGGTATTACAGAATTTATACAGAATTATTTATTAGTTTTGCGAGCATAAAAAACAAGTGAAACACTGTATACAGAGAATATGATGATGCAAAAGACTTCTTCCGTGTGGAAAATAGGTATCTGGCTGGCGGCGCTGTTGTTCGGAACGACTTCCTGTCTTTATGCGCAAGATAGAGATTTTACTTCGTGGGCGATTGCCGGTTTTGAATATAAGGTGAAGCCGGCATTTGCCTTGTCGGGAAAAGTGGAATGGCGTACAAAAGACGATTTGGGCGAGACTGACCGTTGGGGACTGAATGTCGGCGGAAAGTATACGGTGCTTCCGTTCCTGAAAGTCGGTGCCGGCTATGAGATACACTATCGCAATCGGGGAGAAGACGAATGGAAGTTCCGTCACCGTTATAACGTGGAAGGCACGCTCTCCACGGCTTTGCAAAACTTCAAACTCTCCCTTCGCGAGCGTGTGCAGCATACTTTCGACGGAAATTTCGATGAATTCCGGCTGCGTTCCCGTGTTCAGCTTGCCTATGATATCTCCCGTTGGCAGGTGGAACCTTACGTTTCTGTCGAGATGTATAACGGACTGAACCGTGGCGACCGTTTCGACATCAAGCGTATGCGCTACCGGGGAGGCATCAGTATCCCTCTTTTTCCTGGTTGGAAAGCGGATATCTTTTATTGCCGCCAATGGGAAAGCCAGCGGATAAAAGATATCGTCGGGCTGGAATGCGTGTACTCTTTTTGAATGAAAAGGGAATAATGAAAAATGAAAAACGGGGGGATGTTGTACTTTTGTTCTTTTGTCTATTCTTCTATATCTTCCGGTTTTTCGGTCTCTTCTTTTTCTCTTCCCAGCAGATAGTTTAAAACCTTATCCGCCTGTCCTCCATCCTGAATCTTCCGGATAACCATTCTGTTCGCCTTATCGATAACCGCATGATTGAGGTTGGCGAGGTAGATGCGGGTAGTGCGTTCGGAGGTGTGCCCCATGCCTTCGCTGATAACGGAGAGGGGGACACCCTGGCGGTGGGCAGTGGTGGCCCAGGTGTGGCGGGCGACGTAGAAGGTGAGAGGAAAGTCGAACTCAAGCAGGTCACCGATTTCGCGGATGCGCTTATTGAGGCGGCGCTGGATGTAGCGGTAGCCGTGGTAACTGTCGTCGGTGCGCAGCATGGGCAGCAGATAGGGCGAGGATGGATCGGCGTACTTGCGCAAGAGAGTGCGCACGTCGGGTTCGATTTTCACCTGGAGGAGTTGCCCCGTCTTGCGGCGGCGATAGACAATCATCTGTCCCGAGATATTCTCTTTGCGAAGGTAGCACATGTCGACGAATGCCATGCCGCGGGTGTAAAGGCTAAAGAAAAAGAGGTCGCGAGCCAACGCCTTGTGAGGGTGTCCCTGGCTGAGGTCCAGAGCGGCGATGCGGCCGGTTTCGCGCGCGGAGATGGCGCGTTTGGGCGGCTTGGTGCCCTTGACACGGACGCGCTGGAAGGGTTGGCAGGAGTTGTGGATAAGTCCCTCGTCGTCCGCCTTGTTGTAGATGGCGCATAGCTGCTTGAGGTAGAAGACGATGGTGTTGGGATGGTTGCCACGCAGGCGGCTGTGGCGGACGAAGTCTTCCACCGTGTGGTGGGTGATGTCGTCGGAGGCGATGCAACGTTTGCCTACGAACCGGGCGAAGGCGCTGATGGCGCTGCGGTAGTTGGCAGCAGTACCGTGGCGGCCCACCTGGTCGAGTTCGTCGATTTTGTGGTCGGCATAGGCGAAGAAATTACCCTGGTCGTTGCGCGACTTGTAGCACTCGATGATGTCGGCACAGGTGTATTCGCCCCGTTGTACGAGGGATTGTTCGGCGTTGCGAAGTTCGTCCTTCATATATATAAGGTAGTCGTTGACTTCGCGGACCGCTGTGAGGTGCGCCTTGCTGCGGCAGGTGGCTACGGCCCGTTCGGCGCGCGCGTCGAAGTCGGCGGGCTTGAGGCGGTATGGGGTGTAGATTTCGCGCTTTACCCGGTTGTATATCACTTGTATGACGAGAGGGTACAGCCCGTCTTTACCCAGTCGCGAACGATTGAGTCTGGCTTTGATGGATGTCATTTTTCTTTTTGCTTTAAAAGTAAATACTTTGTTTTTTGCAAAAGTAAAACAACTATCCGTGCTCCAAGGTTGACAGGCGGATGAGTACATAGGCGCAGTGTGTGTTAACGGAGGGCAAAAGTACGCAGAAGGAATCCGCTGACGAAAGGTTTGGGATAAAAACAGAGGGCTGCAAAAAGCTTCATTTTCAGTAGGAAAGGAGCTGCAAAAGGCTGCAAAGGAGATAAGGAACTGAGATTGAGGGAAGGTTGCAAAAGGCTGCAAGGGAATAAAAATGGGCGGGGAGAACGCTTGAATAGGCGGGAGACTTACTATTTTTATCTCCGCAAACTCATTAAGCAAACGAACAACTATGAAACTACAAAATGCGCTACAATGCTACCGGCGACATTTTCCACGAAATTATGCGCAACTTCGCCGGCGACTGAAAGAAATGGAGGGGATTGAAGAACGCGCTTGCGCCTGTATTGCCATTTCGACCGTCGTATGTTTTTCCATCGGTATGTTTTATGAATTGGGGGTGTATATTCTGACCGGCATGTACCTGCTTGTCGCCGCCAACTGCATTACGTTGACGGTGTATATCTCCGCCGGACTGCTGTTTATGACAGACAAATTGCGGGTGGCCCCCGTTCTGTTCGCATCACTCGTCGCCACGCAGGGCAACATTTCGCTTTCGCTCTGTTACGACTACGTGCAGATGGCGGGAGAACAGCAGTTTGCCGTGCCCCATGACCTGATGCTGGGTTTCATCGTGTGTATCCTTGCCTCGCTGTGCCTGGACAAGAAACAAGTGTACTTGCTGTGCCTGATGCCGACAGTGACCCTGCTGGCATTGCTGGCGGTGAAGTCTCCCACGGAGATGGCACACTACCTGCCCGGCTTCTGCCTTGCCTACCTGTCACCGCCGTTGCTGCTGACCCATCTCAGGCTGTTGCTGTGGGAGACGTTGCGGGTGAAAGAACGGCTGGTGTCGGAAAAGAAATCGCTCTGCCGCCTGGCGGGGATGAACGAAGCGCAGTGGGACCTGCTGATAGACATCGTGCAGGCGCCCCATACGTCGCGGCAACAGACGGAAGAACTGTTCGGGCGGATGCAGAAGGTGATAGGCGACCGCCTGATGATAAAAGCCAAACGCCTGCTTGCCAGCGAGGAACTGATGGAACGCATCAACGAGAAGCGGGGACTGTCGCTCACCGCCAACGAAGTGCGCCTGTGCTGCCTGATACTGGAAGACAAATCGGTGAGGGACATCAGCCGGCTGCTTTATATCAACGAGTCGAGCGTGCGCGCCAACCGTTCGCGCATCCGCAAGAAGCTGAATCTGGCGAAAGAAACCAACCTGAAAGCCCACCTGCTGATGCTGGTGGGAAAGGAACGCAGTGGGAATACCTGATAATTTTTAGGGTGCAAAAAGAGGTTTTTTGAAAAGAATGCCTATCTTTGCGACGATAATAAGCAAATGACGGACGCTATATACAAAGCGGACGTGATTTATGGACATACCCACCTATCGAAGCGCTTGCCCCTTGCGGGGAAGCCATCCGAGGCGTTCCCCGTCGGGGATGCTCTTACTGTCGTCTCTTTTTTTCCTGCTGCTACTGTCGTCTCCATATACCTGCACGCCCGTGCAGGCACAACGCGTCGCCCTGAAGACCAACCTGGCCGATTGGGCGACGGCATCACCCAACCTCGGGGCGGAATTTGCGCTGAGCGGGCGGTTCTCTCTCGACCTCTCGGCCACGGTGGCACCCTTCCGGTGCAAGCCCGATCTCTATTTCAAGCACATCCGCCTGCAACCCGAACTGCGCTACTGGCCGGTGACGCTACTCGCCAAGCATTACTTCGGCGTGACGGCATTCTATTCCTCCTACGACCTGGGCCGGAAGGACAAAGCGTGGTTCGGCGACTCGTATGCCGCCGGGCTGTCCTATGGCTACAACTGGATTTTGTCTCGCCGCTGGAACTTCGAACTGAGCGCAGGCGTGGGCGCTATCCGCTACCGGCTGGCACGCTACACGCCCGGTACCGAACATCCCGAACCGGATGAAACGGGTTGGACGGTGGCGCCCGTGCGGATAGGCATCGCATTTATCTATGTACTGAAATAAAACAAAACTACGGAAACGATGAAACGGATATTACAAACGGTGTGGATAGCGGTTGCCTGCCTGGCGACACTGCCCTTGTACGCCCAGAACCCCAAGATGGAAATAACGGGTACGGTGACCGACGACGACGGGCAGCCCGCCCTGTCGGTGGTTATCCGGGACCGGACCGAGCACGGCGAGGTGTATGGCATCACCGACTACGACGGAAACTTCACGATAAAAGCCGACCCGAAGACGAGCCTGCACTTCTCCGGATTGACGTACGCCCCGAAGGTGGTGAATCTGAAAGGAAAACAACGTATCAACGTGGTGCTGTCATTCGATACCCACCAACTGGACGAAGTGGTGGTAGTGGCGAAACGCCTGACGGACAAGATGCTGCCCGAACCTACCGACATCGAGATTGTGGGCAACCAGTACATCATCCGCCCGAAAGTGAAGATACCGAAAGAAATGTTCAAGCCCAATAGCCGCGTCATCGTGCAGCCCACGCTGGTGAACCTGACGCGTCAGACACAGCAATTGTTCCGTCCCGCCGTGGTAACGGGGCGGCAGTATGCCATCGCCATGGAGCGGATGATGGAGTTTGACATGAGACAGGATCCTCTCTATCCGTACTATCAGAAAAGCACGCGGATGGACGGCAACGAGGTGCTGGCTTACGTGGACTCGCTGTATATGGAAAGCCCCGACGACGAGTGCCGGTGCGACATCTTCCTGTATCTGGTGAATTACCGCAAACCCACCTACCGTGATACGGTGATGATAGCCAAGGGTACGGTGAACCCGATGCGTTTCTTCAACTATGACATCGGGGCGCAGAAGATTACCGACAAGAAATACCTGCCCCGTCCCAAAAAGCAAATGCGTGGAGACAAGGGGCAGGTGAACCTGACTTTCCTGGTGAGCTCGGCAAAGATAGACGATACCGACCCGAACAATGCGATGGAACTGGAGAAGATGCGCGAGAAACTGGCGTCGGTGGACAACGACCCCAATGCGGAGTTCATGACATTCAGCATCGCAGCGGTGTCATCGCCCGAAGGCTCGTATGAAACCAACCTGAAACTGGCATGGAAACGCGCCTGGACCGCCAAAGAAACCATTCTGAAATACCTGAATCCCGGTACGGTGGCCGCCATGCAGGACAGCATCAGCCTGGATGCCCGGGTAGACGGGTGGGAAAGCGTGGCGGCGATGCTGGAAGCGGACTCGGTGGAGGCGGCAACAGCGGTGAGGGAGATATTGGCCCGACAGCCGGAGGGACAGACCATGCAGTCGAGACTGATAGCGCGCCTGCCTGCCTACCGCGAGGTGATAACGCCCTATCTGAAGAAGCTGCGCCGGGTGGAATACGGCTTCAGCTATTCGGTGCTGAGGCTGCTGACCGACGAAGAGATAAAACAGATGTACGAGCAAGACTACAAGGCACTGACGCAATACGAGTTCTGGCGGATGTATGCCAACGCCGCGACGAACGACGAGCGGGAACGCATTTGCCGGCAGGCACTGGAAGTGTATCCGAAGTTTATGCTGATGGCGAACGAACTGGCTGTGATACTGATAGACCGCAAGGAGCCGGACACGGCGCTGCTGGAACCTTTTGTGAATGAACGAGCGCCGCAAGAACTGCTGTGCAACCAAGTAGTGGCCCTGCTGGAGGAAAAAGAATATGCACGCGCCGACTCGGTCGCCGCCCTGCTGGATGACAGCCCGGCGACGGAAGATGTAAAGGCGCTGGCGGAAGCCTTCAACGGACATTACCAACGGGCGTACGACCGCTTCGCCTCGCGCGGGGGAACCAATGAAGTGGTGTTGTTGCTGGCACTGAAACGCGATGAAGAAGCCTTAGACAAGACCGATGCCTTGCCCGACGAGGCACTGACCTACTATCTGCGCGCTGTGGCGGCGAACCGGACGGACAACGTGACGGATGCTTTTGTCAACCTGAAGAAAGCCTTTGCCGCCGATCCGGCGCTGAAGGACGTGGCGCGGATAGACGGCGACGTGACCGACTTGCTGCAACAAATAGAAGACGATGAAAAGGAAAATGCCGCACCTGCCGGACGGGAAGGCGGAAAAGAAGTAGGGAAACAGTGAAAAGGAAAGAAACTGCGATGACAAGAAAACCACGGAACATACGATGGAGGTGGGCTACACTATTGTTAGCACTCTGCCTGTCAGCCGGAATGACCGCTCAAGAACGTCCAACGAACGACAGTCTGCGGCGGAAGCGGAATATCGACGCCTCCAAATTCATGATACCCAGGCGGCGGAAGGCCGATCGCTTCGAGTCGAAGAAGGGGACGGAACATCTGTTCTTTTCGGCAGGAGCGGGGATGACGCGGCTGTTCGACACGGGCAGCGGATTTGCCGCCCACGGTCCGAAAGCGTCGCTCTATGTGGGAAACTGGATTACGCCCGTTATCGGCATCCGTGGCGGTGCGGACTACAGCATGTGGCGGGGAAACACTGCCACAAACCTGGTAGGGGCGAGCGTGGATTACTTGATAAACGTGAGTGCCTTTGCCGCGCGGTATAATCCGACACGGGTGTTCGAGGTGATAGCAGTGGGAGGCATCAGCTATCAGGCTACCATACAAAAGGGAATGCAGACGGTGCATTCCTACGGGCTGCACGCAGGGGTGCAGGGAAAGTTTAATGTGTCTCCGGCATTTAATCTGTTTCTGGAACCGCAGTTGGGGATATATCCCGACCGGATGGACAATCACTATTCGTGGCGGCACTATGATGTGGTGGCTTCGCTGATGCTGGGCATCACGTACAAGCCGTCGGGGTTCAGTCAGTCGTGGCTGTTGCGCGACGGGTTCGCCTCGATTGGCGCCGGGGTGGGGAACACGGGTGATGCGCTGTTCAACACCGAGTTTGCGCTGGGTAAGTGGCTGGATAAGGGGAAGGTGAACGGCATCCGCGTTTCGGCGGGCAGCAGTACGGCGTTCCTCGATACGGACGGAGGGAAGGGCAGGGACTTCAACGTGAATTTGTGCGCGGACTACCTCTGCAATTTGAGTGCCCTGTTCGGTGGCAGCAAGCTGCGGGTATTCGAACTGCTGTTTGTGGGAGGCGTGGGGAGCTATTTCCCCGGTGCGGAGTCTGCGCAAACAGTGGTGCTGAACGGCCGTTTCGGGGTGCAGGGACACATCCGGCTGTCGGAGCATATCGGCGTGTGGCTGGAGCCCCGCGTGAATGTATTTAAGGATAAAAGTTACCGCGCTGACTTGCAGGAACCGATACGGGGAACCGCAGGGGTGATGGCGGGGACGAGTTATACATTTTGAAGATAAAATTATTCTCCAATGCAGGGATGAGGCCAAGTGTGGTCGATCCCTCTTTTGTTTGTTTGCTTGACGATTCGAGGTGTTGTGAAACAACGGAATTGTCGAAGGAGGGTGAACCCTGTGTATGAGTTCACCCTCCTTGTTTTAATAGAGTCAGAAGTAAATCGTGTGGTTACTTCACTTCCTGAATCAGTTCCATACCGCGCTTGATGGCTTCTTCATTCATCGGTATGAGGTGGTGGTGGCGTTCGGGAAGGGTTTTCTTCAGCCCTTTGAGGACACTGTCCAGCGTAACCATCGGCTTCACTTTCAGCAGTCCGCCCAGTACAATCATGTTGAATGCCTTGGCATTGTTCATTTCGTTGGCGGCATCCATGGCGTCGATGCGATATACTTTGATATCCTGGCGCGTAGGGGGATGAATGATACCATAGCCGTCGTAGATAAGTACGCCGCCGGGTTTCACTTTGCTTTCGAATTTCTCTAACGAAGGCTGGTTCAGAATGATGGCGGCATCATACTTGCTGAGGATGGGCGAGGATATTTTCTCGTCACTCACAATCACCGTTACGTTTGCCGTACCGCCCCGTTGTTCCGGCCCGTAGGCTGGCATCCAGGTCACTTCCTTGCCTTCCATCAATCCGGAATATGCTAAAATCTTTCCCATGGACAACACACCTTGTCCGCCAAATCCAGCTATTATAATTTCTTCTTTCATGGATTTAATATAATGTGCCAATATGCTAATGTGCTAATTTGCTAATGAGGCTGCGCATTGCTCTTGGCTGAGTTAATAATACTGTTCATTAATCTTTTAAGTTCTTGCAACTTATTTATGAGTTCTTCATGAAAAGGATAATTGTCAGAGTATTTGCAGAGTAGAAGCCAGTATTCTGTTTCTTCCGCTTCTTTCGCTGCAATCTTTATTTTATGAATAAAGTCAGCTCTGCTTTCTGCATTCTGTGCTTCATGTACATTTGCTCCGATAGAGGTTCCGCTTTTCTTTAATTGGTTGGCTATAACAAACTTCTTATTTTCTTCTAATTCCTCAGTATATCTGATGATTTCAAGAGCATAAGAAAAACTTTTATCTATAATAATATTTCCAGTAGTCACCATCGTCATAGTCTCCCCATTATTTCATTCCCTCATTAGCATATTAGCACATTAACACATTAGCACATTGACACATTATCTGTCTTTCAAGTCGCCCAAGGGGTAGAAGGGGAACATGTTCTCTTCCATCCACTGATTTGATTTTTCGGGAGACATCTTCCAACCGGAGTTGCAGGTAGAAACGATTTCTACGAGGTTGGAGCCGCGACCTGCCATGGAGTTCTCGAATGCCTTGCGGATGGCTTTCTTTGCCTTGCGGATGGCGGGAACGGTCTGCACACTCTGGCGGGTGACGTAGGCTGTGCCTTCCAGTTGGGCGGCGATATCGGCCATCTTCAGGGGATAACCATGCAGATGCACGTCGCGGCCATAAGGGCTGGTGGAAGTCTTCATGCCTACCAGGGTGGTCGGCGCCATCTGTCCGCCGGTCATGCCGTAGATGGCATTGTTGATGAAGATGATGGTGATGTTCTCGCCACGGTTCAGTGCATGGATGGTTTCGGCAGTACCGATGCAGGCCAAGTCACCGTCGCCCTGGTAAGTGAATACCAGACGGTCGGGCCACAGGCGCTTGATGGCGGTGGCCAATGCGGGCGCACGGCCGTGGGCGGCTTCCTGCCAGTCGATGTCTATGTAGTTATAAATAAATACGGCACATCCCACGGGGGAGATACCTACCGCTTTATCTTCCAGTCCCATTTCTTCGATTACCTCGGCTATCAGTTTGTGAACCACGCCGTGGCTGCATCCCGGACAGTAATGCATGGGATTATCGTTCATCAGAGTCGGTTTCTTGGCAACCAGATTCTCAGGCTTGATAATATCTTCTCTTGTCATAATTTTAAGTTTTTAAGTTTCTGAGTTCTTGAGTTTGTTAGTTTTTTGAGTCTTTGAGGTTTTAAGTTTTTGAGTTTTTAAGTTCTTTAGTTCTTAAGTTTTCTTATCAACTAACAAACTCACGAACTTATCAACTTAAAAACTTACCAACTCACCAACTAACAAACTTAAAAACTTAAACGCTATCTATTGGTGAACCGTATGAAAAACTCCATTACCTTGACGAATATCGCCGCGCCGCATACGTAGATGAACAGTTTGAAGTCATCTTCTACTGCGAAATATAGGATGATAGCTGCCAAGGCAAGTATCAGGAAGAGTATATTCAATACGTATCTTATTTTATCTGGATTCATAATTGGTTAATATTTTAATGTGCTAAGATTTTAATGTGCTAATATGCTAATGTGCTAATTGGCTGCGCTGTGGGTATGCTGCGCTGTATTAGCTACTTTACCATTATGCTACGCTGTAGTTACCCACTTTGCGATTATACCTGTGTAATTATCTACATTCCGATTATGCCGCATGGCAATTAGCACATTAGCACATCGGCACATTAGCACATTAATACATTTTTCAAAGCAGTTACAATCTCATCCGGGTCCGGAACGATACCGCCGAGGCGGCCGAAGTGTTCTACTTTCACTTTACCGTTCACGGCGAGGCGGACATCTTCCACCATCTGACCGGCGTTCAGTTCTGTTACAAGCATCCCTTTCACCTTGTCGGCATAGGCGGCAATGGCTTTGGTTGGGAACGGCCACAGGGTGATGGGGCGGAGCATACCAACTTTGATGCCTTCTTCACGAGCCAGTTCCATCGCTTTCTGTCCGATACGTGCCATCGAACCGAAGGCAACAATCAGGTATTCGGCATCCTCGCAATGGATTTCCTCGAAGCGTACTTCGTTTTCTTCAATCTCCTTGTATTTCGCCTGGAAACGGATGTTGTTTTTTTCCATCTCCTCCGGCTTCAGTTCCAGGGAAGTGATGATGTTAGGCTTGCGGCCGTTGGTTCTACCGGTAGTGGCCCAGGGGCATTGCTCGATGACTTCGGCATCGGTGCGGCGCGGTTTCTGTGCGGGAAGCACGACTTTCTCCATCATCTGTCCGATAACACCGTCGGCAAGGATAATGGCGGGATTGCGATACTTGAAAGCGAGTTCAAACGCCAGTCCCACGAAGTCTGCCATCTCCTGTACGGAGGCCGGGGCAAGCGCAATCAGGCGATAGTCACCGTGACCGCCACCCTTCACGGTCTGGAAGTAATCCGCCTGGCTGGGCTGGATAGTTCCCAGTCCGGGACCGCCACGCATCACATTCACTATCAGGCACGGCAACTCGGCACCTGCCAGATAAGAAATGCCTTCCTGTTTCAGGCTGACGCCGGGGCTGGATGAGGAGGTCATCACCATTTTTCCGCTTCCGGCACCGCCGTATACCATGTTAATAGCCGCCACTTCGCTTTCCGCCTGGAGCACTACCATGCCGGTTGTCTCCCACGGCTTCAGTTCGGCAAGGGTTTCCAATACTTCCGATTGGGGGGTAATAGGGTATCCGAAGTATCCGTCGGCACCGCAGCGGATGGCTGCGTGGGCGATGGCTTCGTTTCCTTTCATTAATACAACTTCTTCTGCCATAATTATTTAGATTTTCAATGTGCTAATATTTTAATGTGCTAATGTGCTAATATGCTAATGTGCTAATTGGCTGCGCTGTGATGTTGCTGCGCTATGTTTGCGCGGCGCTATCTGATGTGCCAATTATGCTATATTTAGCTGTACTATCTGCTAATATATTAACGCTATTATATTAACGCTCTCACCCCGCATGGCAATTAGCACATTAGCACATCAGCACATTATTCCATCATTTTTACTTTGTAAACGGAGATACAGCCGTCCGGACATACGGTAGCGCACGAGCTGCATCCGTTGCAGGTATCTTCCACTATCTGGTGGGCATAATTATACCCTTTCACGTTCACCTCCTTGGTGAGGGCTATCACATTGAGCGGACAGGCTACAACACACAGGTTGCAGCCTTTGCAACGCTCGGTGTCCACTACGATTGCTCCTTTGATTTTTGCCATAATTTACGTTCCTTTATTTTATTGATTGTACATATCCTTGTTGTAGAAGCTCAGAATATCCATGACCATGCTGTGTGCCTGTGCGGCCGGACTTTCCGGATTGAGGTCGATGGCATAGCGGTAATTGTTCAGCGCTTGTTGCCAGTTTCCCTGCTTACGGTAAGCATTTCCAAGAAGATAATAGGCTTCGTCTTTGGCAGGAAAATCCGTTCGGAGCAGTTCGTTAAGCAGCAGGATGGCTTTTTCTACATCTCCTTGATTGATAAGCTCTTTTATGGTATTCAGTTGTTCCATCTTATTCTGAGTTCCGGGTTATCGACTCACAAAGATAGCTTTTATTTAAAGACATTGGTTAACTTATCTGTGAAAAATAAGAAAATGATAGCAAGAAAAGGCCCGGAATCTTCATTGCTTTCTGACACAATGTAAAGATGCCGGGCCGGAATATATGATTATGTGGTTTCCTTACTTGACAAGATTGCCGTTTATATAGAGATTCTTGAACGTTACGTCTTTCGCTCCTTTTATCTGGTTACCGTCTTTGGCAACGTTGTTGAAGTGGCAGTCTTCCACGCTGACGTTGTATACATGGTCGTCATCGTCCAGTCCGATAATCAGGACACCTAATTTGCTTTTTTCGCAGGTCACGTTCTTCAGATGGACGTTGCGCACGGTGGGAGTATAGCCGCGGTTACACTTCTCGCGGTTTTCGTATTGCAGGTTGATGCGCAGTACGGCTTCGCGGCATTGACCTACGGTGACGTTGCGCACATATACGTTCTCAATCAGTCCGCCACGGCATGTGCTGGTTTTGATGCGGATAACGCGGTCCAGGTCGGGGCTGTCCATGCGGCAGTTCTCCACGAACAGGTTGCGGTAGCCGCCGGAGATTTCGCTGCCGATTACTACGCCACCGTGACCGTTCTTCATGAAACAGTCGCGCACGATGATGTTTTCGCTGGGGATGCCCCATTTGCGGCCGTCCTGGTTACGGCCCGACTTGATGGCGATACAGTCGTCGCCGGTATCGAAAGTACAGTTCTCAATCAGTACGTTCTTGCAGGATTCCGGGTCGCAACCGTCGCCGTTGGGTCCGCGGTTGAATACGTGCACGCCGCGCACGATGAGGCTTTCGCAGAACAGCGGGTGGATAACCCAGAAAGGCGAGTTCAGCAAGGTGACGTCCTCTATCAGAACCGTATTGCAGGAATAGAGGTTGATGAGCTGCGGGCGAAGTCCGTCTTCGGGAGTCATCACACGCTTATAGACCGGGGTCGAAGTCTCGCCGTACATCAGCAGGCGTTCGCGTCCGCCGTTGCGTTGAGCCACCATTCCTTCTTTCCATCCATAACGGGGAGCGCCGCACATGGGCCACCAGGTTTCTTTAGAGCCCTGTCCGTCAATAGTTCCCTTGCCGGTGATGGCGATATTGGTTTCGCCGTAGGCATAGATAAGCGGGCGGGCATTGTAGCAGTCCAGTCCTTCCCAGCGGGTGATGACAGCGGGGAAGTAAAGGCTTTGATCGGTGGAGAATTTCAGTTCGGCACCTTCTTCGATATGCAGATTCACGTTGCTTTTCAGTGTAATCGGTCCGGTGTAGAAAGTTCCTTTCGGCACCACTACCATTCCGCCGCCGTTCAGGCTGCACGTCAGGATGGCCTGGTTGATAGCTTCGTGGCAGGGGGCATCGGGAGTGTCGGGCTTTGCTCCGAAATCAGTAATAAGATAAGTACGTTTGGGAAAAGACGTACGTTTGATTTGTTTCTCGATTTTAGCGCTTTCCTTGAAAGCTTTGTCAAAGTCTATCGGATTGGCGACAGCCAGCGTAGCCGATAAAAGCAGGGAAATGATTCCGAGTACTTTCTTCATTGTTTTTCTTTGTTAGGGTTATTAGACTTTGCAAAAATAGGCAATCCAATCCGTTTCCCTGAGGGAGATTTTGGCAGAAAAGGTGTATAATTTGACGGGATTCCCTGATTTTGGCAACCTGAGGCGCGTTCGTCCTCCCATTGGAAGATTGTTTTAAATCGTTTGTAACTTATTCTGTTATCCCACATTCCCGTTCATCATATCATTTCAGTCCTGTATCGTTTTTATGGTATATTGATAATAGCAGCCCCCTCCATCCAAGTATACAATATACCAGTACGACAAAGTGTTTTCTTTAATGCTCATGCACTTACCTCTAAAGTTAAATCGTGTATGGTATTATTTTTCCAGATAAAGAAAAAATAATCCTTCTTATCATCTGTTCTCTCAAATGCTATTTCCCAGCCGCCATTATCCTCTGCGACAGGAGTTATGGAATCAAGATAAAAGGTCTTTTGCCACGAAGCATATATTTCTTCTTTATGAGCCAACCGGCTTTCGCGGGATAACATACTTTCTAACCGTAGAATAACGGCATCCCAATTGTCCAACAGCATTCTTAATTCCGCTAATTGTTGTGGCGATGGAGCCAAAGCATCTCCTTCCACTAAAATAACGGTTTCCTCCGGATAAGAAGGCAGTCGCACTATGCCGGACCAAATATATCGCTCTTCTTTCCACCATTCGCAAACCTTACAGGTAAAGATTCCTAACCCTTTTACTGCATATTCTCTTTTTGATCCTAACAGGTCATTTACTATTGTTTTAAAAAATCCCATGGTTTTCTTATTAGTTCAATCACATTTATGTATAAACTGCCAACATTAACACTATATCTTTAAAGAATAAAGCTAAATGATTGGAGATCTTCTATCATTTTCCTTTGGATTTCGTTTTCATTCCAAGGTGTCCCCTCAATCAATGCCAATCTTTTTATAGCTTTAATTCCGCGTTCTTTCAATTCTGCTGAAATAGAGCCGGATATTTTTATCTGTGCAAAGGCAGTAGCATAGGTAACCATATCGCTTTGAATCATATCCATCTCCTTGTGTGCCGCCATTTTTTTTACTTTGTCGGTATCCAGCGTATCGACAGGAATATACTCCATATCCCACTCTTGTTCTATCAACTTTCGGGGCAAGGCCGAAAAGTCAAGATTGGGATTTTTCCTTATGGCTTCAACTATGAAGGACAACGTGTCGTTTCCTTCGTCACTTCCGAAGGGAGTTTCTTCATCGCCTTCCGAATAATATATTTCATCGCTGAAATGCTCGGCATATCTTGGATGTGATGTTTTTGGGTTAAGTCCGTATTCTTCGCTGTCTATGTATAATCGGTTCAAGAAGTCAAAGTTTTCATCCTCCTTATATCCTTTTTTCATCTTTGAACGGATTAACCTTTCAGCTTCCTTTTGGCAATCTTCTTCCGAGTCAAATTCCTTTAACTCATATTTTCCTATGCTACCATATTTGCCGTAGTTTACGGCAAAACTACAATCGCTATAATCTATCCACCAAAATTTGTGGGATTTCTCATCTTTATACACAAAGGCTCTTTTCATATTGTTGCTATTTTAAATGATTGCTAATGTACAAATGCGGACAACAGCGTATTCAGTGCTCTGTCTGCAAATATAATAAAAGTGCCGTTCGCAAGGTATTATGAGCGACACTTTTTTATTGAAATGCAACGAGGTGCGATGTTTAAACTTACTCCTCCCTCTTTCTTTGCGGCTATGCCGGGTGGTGTATGTTCCGCCTTATCTTCTCTCTTACCACAATTATCTTTTTTCTTACCTAAGGTTAAGCCATTTACTTGCGACAATTTAATCTTTCCACCACGGGGCTTTTTTCTTTCCACCGTGGTGGAAAGAAACATTCTCCATGGTGGAAAGAATAAGGATTAGCATCTTTCTCTCTTAATTGTTACTGCAAAATCCGATGGCAGATGCCTGTGCGCGGCTAAATGATGAAAGTATCATTTATCATCGTCCGATTCCTCTTTTCTTTCTATATTCGTACAAGCAAAATATCTGTGTAAGGTGTAAGAAAATCAGCGACTTATTCGCTGATTCAAAACTTTTTCGTTAAATTCGCACTTTCCTAACAAACAAGAGATGAAAGCACATTACTACATAATTTTATTTTCTATCCTTCTTCTCAGTCTCTGCATCGGTTGCAGACAGCAGCCTGTGGCAGCGGACATCCGACCGGTTCCGTTTAAAAACTATTCAGACTGCCACGACATCGATTCGCTGAAAGCACAATTGGAGCAGGCGGAGAAAGCCAAAGATATCAAGGCGCAAATCTTTATCGGCAACCGCATCGGGGTGCTCTACCGCAATTCATCTTCTTTTCAGGAGTCTCTGGATATCCATTTCCATGTGTTGAAACTGGCCGAGCAGATGAAAGATACATCGGCAATCTGCGTCACCCTCAATGATATCGGAACCGACCTTCGGCGTATCGGTTCGTTGGCCGATGCGTCGGACTATCTGTATCAGTGCGTGCAATACTGCGATGCTTTTTCCAATCAGGATGACCCGCAAAACAGCCGGATAAGGCTGGCGGCTATGAACGGAATCGGTAATATCTTCCTCACGCTGGAGTATTACAACGAAGCAGGCAATATCTTCAGGAACATCCTCCGCCTGCAACCTGCCGATCAGCATTTGGGGCTTGCCATCAATTATGCCAACCTGGGAAGTATCTATGAGGAGAAAGATGAACTGGATTCCGCCTACTACTATTACCGGAAATCGTATGAGCAGAACCGGATAATCAACTCATCCCTCGGACTGGGATTGTGCCACATCTACTTCGGGAAAATCCACGAAAAACGGGATAATCTGGAACAGGCGCTTGCCGAATACAAGCAGGCGGCGGAACTACTGGAACCGACCCACGACCGCTGGCATTGGCTGGAAGCCTGCATTCCCTTGGGACGCGTCTATCTGGAGATGGGCGAATGGGACAAGGCGCGGCACTATATCTGCAAGGCTACGGAAGTGGCGACGGAGATTAATGCGCTGGAACACCTGTGCACTTGCCACGACCTCTATTATAAATACTATCTGCAAAGGCATGAGGTGGATTTGGCGTTGAAGAGCAAAGAACTGAGTCTGAGGTATACCGACAGTTTGCTGCACAACCAGAAGAAACAAGCCATTTTCCAGATTCAGCGCAGCTACGAGACTGCCCGGCATCAGAATGAGATAAAATCACTGAACGCGCAGAACGACCGCCTGGAAAACGAGATGCTGCGATGGCAACTGATGGTGTTCATCTTGCTTTCCGCCTTTATGCTGGTTTGGGGCGTATCGCAGCATCTCACGGCGCGGCGGTTGAGGATACTTCGCCGAAAGGCCAAGGAAAGCGAGAAGTTGAAGGACAAGTTCATCAATCTGATGTGCCATGAAATCCGTACCCCGCTGAATTCCATCAACGGATTCACCTCCCTGTTGCTGGACGATTCCATCCCGCAGGAGGAGAAGGAGGCGATGCCCAAGATTATAACGGACAATACGAACTACCTGACTTCCATTCTGGACGACTTGCTGGAAGTTTCCCATCTGGATAGCCAAAGCGGCGTGATGTCCTTCAAATACGAGGATGTCGTGACGTTGACCCGCGAACAAATCGCTTTGAACGAGGCGCGAAGAAGCGAAAGGGTAGAGTTTGAATTTGTGACCAATGAAGATTTTTTACTGATACGTACCAGTCGCAAATACTTCATGTACCTGATAGGGTGTCTGCTGGAAAATGCCTACAAGTTTACCGCCGAGGGCAAGGTGACCCTGATACTGAAGCATCACACAGAGAAGAAGCAACTGGAGATTATTGTCCGCGACACGGGCATCGGCATCGACGAGAAGGAAGCCGAGCATATTTTCGAGCGGTTCTATAAAATCGATACGTTTGCCCAAGGCATCGGTATCGGCCTCTATTTTGCCCGCATGATTACCGACCGCTTTGACGGAACCATCCGGCTGAATACCGGCTATAAGGAGGGCGCCGAGTTTGTGGTGGTGTTGCCGGTGAAGTAGGAGGGGCTATCAGAAACTCCGTGCCTGATAAATGCTAAGTGAAAACTAACAAACGGTTGGGAATCTTTGGGCAGGCCGGAATTTATAAGATTTCTTTAAGTAATTGTTTGAGTTCATTATCCGAAATGTTCTCCCGCTCTGCTTTATCATAAATACTGAGTAACCATATACAGCCTTCATTAACGCTTACTACCGTGTGGTAAATGACGCGTGCACCGTGACTTTTTCCTTTTCCCTTGCTACTGATGGCCATTCTTATTTTATATATATTGTTTCCTAAATCAATACCGGTTTGCGGGGCGGTTAACAATGTTTCTTGCAGAGATGACAGATCGCTTTTTAAGGATGGGTACTTTTTTGATAGTCGCTTTGCTTCTTTCAGGAAGGTACGGGTTAGCTTTATATTATAGTTCATTAAGCATTTCCTCCCAGGTTATAGCTTTCATTTTTCCGGCCTTCATGGCTTTCATCTCTTTTACGCTTTGCTTGATTTCCTCTAATATTTCTTCTTTACTACTGCATTCTTCTTCCGATATGGAATCGTTTTCTGTTTCCTGTGAGCGCAAAGCACGAAGGCTGATGTTACGGAAAGCCCGTTTCACATCTTCAAAGCTGTTGGCCGCCGAGATATCGCGGATGAGTTCCAGCTTGTACGTATTCAAATCCATAGTGGTCATGATGTAAATCTCCTATTGGTTGTTTATAGATAGTACAAAGATACGAATACTTCATTGAAACACAACTGACTTGAAGATATTTTAGGATGAACGGGTCTTATAAAAGCAAACGGCCTGCATTCAATGAAGATGCAGACCGTTGTACATGTGTAGCCGATGAGGATTATTTCTATCCACCATCTTTTAGAAAAACTCTATTATTCTTTTATTGCAATCTTCTCCACGCGGCGTTGGTGGCGTCCACCTTCAAACGGGGTGTTGAAGAACTTTGTCATGATGGCGTCCGCCTCCTGGTTGGTGACGAAGCGTCCCGGCATGACAAGTACGTTGGCATCGTTGTGCTGGCGGGCAAGACCGGCAATTTCGGGCGTCCAGCATAGGGCGGCACGAATGCCTTGATGCTTGTTCAGCGTCATGTTGATGCCGTTTCCGCTACCGCAGATGGCGATGGCGGGATAGCATTCGCCGGCTTCCACGGCAAGAGCCAGGGGATGGGCGAAATCCGGGTAATCTACACTTTCCGGCGAATAGGTGCCGAAGTCCTTATATTCCCAACCTTTGGCTTCGAGCCATTGCCTTACGTATTGCTTTAATGCATATCCGGCATGGTCGGAACAAATACCTATTGTTTTCATAAATTTAATGTGATTAATGTGCTAATATGCTAATGTGCTAATGTGCTAATTGGCTGCGCTATGTTTGCGCGGCGCTATCTAATGTGCCAATTATGCTATGTTTAGCTGTGCTATCTGCTATTAACGCTATCACGCCGCAGGTCATTAGCACATTAATCACATTAGCACATTATTATTACAGCATCGCTTTTACTTGCTTATAAACATTCTCTGCCGTAAAGCCGAGCTTCTCGTCCAGTACTTTGTAGGGGGCGGAGAAACCGAAGGATTCCAATCCCCATACTTTACCGTGAGCGCCTACCAGGCCTTGCAGCGTGACAGGGAGACCGGCGGTCAGACCGAATACCTTGGCATCGCAGGGGATAACGCTTTCCTGATATCCCGGCGCTTGGTTGCGGAACAAACCTTCGGACGGAGCGGATACCACACGTACTTTGATGCCGTCTTTACGCAACAATTCGGTACCGGCTACCAGCGTAGATACTTCCGAACCGGATGCTACCAATATCACGTCCGGACGCTCGTCGGAACCAGCTACGATGTAAGCGCCTTTGGCTGCTTGTTCGTAATCGTTGCCTGCGGGCAGATTGGCGATGTTCTGGCGGGAGAATATCAAGGCGGTAGGAGTAGACACGTTTTCCATGGCGAGCTTCCATGCCACCGTTGTTTCTTCAGCATCTGCCGGACGGAGCACCAGCATGGAGTTGTGTCCCTTGTGGTTCTTCAACTTCTCCATCAGGCGGATTTGAGCTTCCTGCTCTACGGGCTCGTGGGTAGGACCGTCTTCGCCCACACGGAATGCGTCGTGCGTCCAGATAAACTTCACGGGCACTTCCATCAAAGCTGCCATACGTACTGCCGGCTTCATATAGTCGGAGAATACAAAGAAAGTTCCACATGCGGGAATTACACCGCCGTGCAGTGCCATACCGATGCAGCAGCAAGCCATTGTCAGTTCGGAAACACCTGCCTGGAAGAAAGCACCGCTGAAATCGCCTTTCTTGAAGGCGTGGGTCTTCTTCAGGAAACCGTCGGTCTTGTCAGAATTGGAGAGGTCGGCAGAAGCCACTACCATGTTCTCCACTTGGGTGGCAAGAGCGCCCAGTACGGTAGCCGATGCGGCACGGGTAGCGGCACCTGCTTTCTGCTCGATGGCTGCCCAGTTCACTTCCGGAGCTTTGCCCGAGAAGAACAGTTCCAGTTTGGCGGCCTGTGCGGGATTGGCTTCCGCCCATGCAGCTTTTGCGGCATACTGGCCTGCCATGATTTCTTTCAGTTCGGCAGCGCGTTTGGCATACAGTTCGGCCACTTCGGGGAAGATGACGAACGGATTCTCCGGGTCGCCGCCCAGGTTCTTGATAGTGTTCACGTAAGCGTCGCCGCCCAACGGAGCGCCGTGCGTGGCGCAGTTGGCCTCGTAGCTGCTACCGTCTGCCTTGCGGGCACCTTTACCCATCACGGTGTGACCGATAATCAGGGTGGGGCAATCTTTTTCCGCCTTAGCCTCAGTCAGAGCGCCACGGATGGCGTCGGCGTCGTTTCCGTCTATTTTGATGACTTTCCATCCCCAGGCTTCATACTTCTTGGCGGTATCTTCGATGGTTACATCTTTAGTTTCGGTAGAGAGCTGGATGTCATTGGCATCGTAGAACATGATGAGATTATCCAATCCCAACGCTCCGGCGATGCGGCCTGCACCCTGTGAAATCTCCTCCTGTACGCCGCCATCGGAGATGTAAGCGTAAATTGTCTGGTTCATTACTTCCGGAAAGCGCGCTTTCATGAATTTGGCGGCGATGGCTGCTCCTACGGCATACGTATGTCCCTGTCCCAACGGACCGGAGGTGTTTTCAATGCCGCGCATGATGTCGCGTTCGGGATGTCCCGGCGTGGGGCTTCCCCATTGGCGGAACTCTTTCAGCTCGTCCAAGGTGAACTTGCCGGTCAGCGCCAGTGTGGAGTAGAGCATCGGTGACATGTGACCCGGGTCGAGGAAGAAGCGGTCGCGCCCTTCCCAATTGGGATTTTCGGGGTCATATATCATAAACTCCGAGAAGAGTACATTCACAAAGTCGGCGCCACCCATAGCGCCACCGGGGTGTCCGGAATTGGCCTTCTCAACCATCGATGCAGCAAGGATACGGATGTTGTCCGCTGCACGGTTCATAAGTTTGTTGTCGTTCATATTGTTATATAATTAGTTTTTGAATACTACCGAAAGAAGCGGACGGTGAGGACCGCTTGTTAATTTTAACAGGACAAAGATAACTCTTTATGCGTAATTAGCAACACAGAAAGAGTGTCTTTTTTCCCGGCTTCACCGTCCGCCTCTTGTCAAAAATACATAAAGTACCGGTTGCTGCTTTACAGTAACTACAGCTTCGATTTTATTGTAATTCTATGGTAACAATAGACTTGGCGGGTAGTTTCAGTTTCAGCACACCTTTATTGATTTTTACCTCTTTGAAGGGAGCCGGTTTTACATTATTAGGATTCTCGAAAGAATTGTAATCTGCCAGGTTGGCGGAGGTCAGTATCTCGCCTACCGCTTTCTTTGCCTGTACGCCCGGCAGGTTCAGGGTGACTTCCTGTGCCTGGTCGGCATCGATGTTGGAGAGGGAAACGTGTATCTTCCCGTCCTTGTCACGCGAGGCGGTGGCGCTGAGCATGGGCAGTTGGCGGTTTTGGTTGCGTTCGCCTTGCAGGTTCACCACTTCGCAGTTCAGTTCCAGCGGCAGGTAGGTGGCATCCTGGTGCACGTTGTACATCTTGAAGACGTAGTAGGTCGGTGTCAGCACCATGTCTTTGCCTTTGGTCAGAATCATGGACTGCAATACGTTGACTACTTGGGCGATGTTCGCCATCTTAAGACGGTCGGTGTATTTGTGGAAGATGTCCAGGCTGAGCGAAGCTACGAAAGCGTCGCGCAGCGTGTTCTGCTGATAGAGGTGGCCGGGGTTAGTGCCCGGTTCGGTGTCCCACCACGTGCCCCATTCGTCGAGCATGAGGGCTACGTTCTTCTTCGGGTCGTACTGGTCCATGATGGCGCAGTGCTTCTGGATAACATCTTCTATCTCGCGGCATTTGCCCAGTGTCCAGTAGTAATCGTCCTTGTCGAAGATGGTGGCGGCGCCCTTGCTGCCGACCCATCCGCTTACGGTGTAGTAGTGCAGAGAGAGGCCGTTCATGCGCTGTCCCACGCGGTCCATCAGGACTTTTGTCCAGTTGTAATCGTAGTCGCTGGCGCCGCTGGCAATCTTGAAGAGGCGGTTGCCGTCGTAGTTGCGGCAATAAGTGGAGTAGCGCCGGTAGAGGTCGGCATAGTATTCGGGACGCATCGAGCCGCCGCATCCCCAGCTTTCGTTACCCACGCCGAGGTACTTCACTTTCCAAGCCTTGTCGCGACCGTTCTGGCGGCGCAGGCGTGCCATGGGCGAATCGCCGTCGCTCGTCATGTATTCCACCCACTTGGCGAGTTCTTCCACCGTGCCGCTACCCACGTTTCCGCTGATGTAGGGCTCGCAACCCAGCATTTCGCAGAGGTTGAGGAACTCGTGCGTACCGAAACTGTTGTCCTCGATGGTGCCGCCCCAGTTGTTGTTCACCATCTTGGGACGGTTGGCTTTGGGGCCGATACCGTCCATCCAGTGGTATTCGTCGGCAAAGCAGCCGCCCGGCCAGCGGAGGACGGGGACTTTCAGTTCTTTCAGCGCATTGAATACATCGGTGCGGTAACCGTTGATGTTGGGGATATCGGAATCCGGACCCACCCACAGGCCGCCGTAGATGCAGGTGCCCAAGTGTTCGGCAAACTGGCCGTAGATTTCTTTCGGGATGATTTGCTTGCCCTGGTCGGCTTGCAGCGTGATGGTGGCGCTTTTCTGTGCCGAGAGGGAGAGGGAACCGGCGAGAAAAAGGCTGCTGATGATAAGTTTGTTTTTCATATAAGTTGTTTTAAAGTTCATGATTGTTATTTTTTGAATTGCACTGCCGCTTCTTCAATCGGCAGTCCGGCCTTATAGTTCTCGATGTATGCGTTAAAGCCTGCCACGTCTTCGGCTGTGGGCGATACCTCCACGCCTACGTCTCCGGCAAACACATGCTCGTCCAGGAAGTCGGCAAGAGATTGCTTCTTGTCATTGTTCACCAGGTAAGAGCCGAGCAGCGCAATGCCCCAGGCACCGCCTTCGCCGGCCGTTTCCATCACGGAGATGGGGGAGTTGATGGCTGCCGCCAATATCCGTTGGCCTACACCTTTGGTCTTGAACAGGCCACCATGTCCGGTAATGCGGTCTACCTGCACTTTTTCTTCTTTGAAAAGAATGTCATTGCCAATCTTGAGCACTCCTACGGAAGCGTGCAAGTGCGCCCGCATGAAGTTGGCAAGGTTGAACTTATCGCCTGCCGAACGTACAAACAGCGGCCTTCCTTCGGCAAGTCCCGTTATCGGTTCGCCGGAGATGTAGTTGTAGGAGATAAGTCCTCCGCAATCGGCATTGCCCGTAAGCGCGTGGTTGTAGAGCTTGCCGTATACTTCGTTCATGTCCACCGGTATGCCGAGGAGTTCCTGATATTCCTTGAACAGGTTGACCCAGGCGTTGAGGTCGGAGGTACAGTTGTTGCAGTGTACCATTGCCACGAGGCTTCCGTCGGGCGTGGTGACCATGTCTATCATTTCGTAGGGTTTGGACAGTTCCTTCTCCAACACAATCATGGAGAACGAGGAGGTTCCTGCCGATACGTTTCCGGTGCGTTGCTTCACGGCGTTGGTTGCCACCATGCCGGTGCCGGCGTCTCCTTCGGGCGGGCAAACGGGGATTCCTGCCTTGAGGTGACCCGATACATCGAGCTTTCTGGCTCCTTCCGGTGTGAGGAATCCGGCATTCTCGCCGGCTGACAATACTTTTGGCAGGATATCCGCCAGTTTCCAGTCATATCCCTTGGGGGCAACCAGTTGGTCAAACTTCGCTACCATTTCGGCGGAGTAGTTCTTCGTGGCCGGGTCGATGGGGAGCATACCGGACGCGTCGCCGATGCCCAGCACTTTTTGTCCGGTTATCTGCCAATGGATGAAACCTGCCAGGGTGGTGAGGTAATCGATGTCGCCGACGTGCTCCTCGTTGTCCAGAATGGCCTGGTACAGGTGGGAGATGCTCCACCGGAGCGGGATATTGTAAACAAAGAGCTCGGACAAGGCTGCGGCGGCCTGCCCGGTGTTGGTATTTCTCCAGGTGCGGAAAGGCACGAGGATTTCTTCTTTCGTATTGAATGCCATATAGCCGTGCATCATGGCACTGACGCCGATGGCGGCAAGGGATTCTATTTCGGTGTCATACAGTTCTTTTACGTTCGAGCGGAGGTTGGCGTAGCAGTCTTGCAGCCCGTACCAAATCGCTTCGACACTGTATGTCCAAAGCCCGTCAACCAACTGGTTTTCCCAGTCGTGGCTTCCTTGGGCGATAGGTTTGTTTTCCTGATCGATCAAAACAGCTTTGATTCGGGTCGAGCCGAACTCGATACCCAGAATGGCTTTTCCTGCTTCGATGGTTGATTTTGCATCTGATTTCATATAATAACCTGTATTTAAGGTACAACAAATTAGGGGTAAATAGGTGACGAGATGAGAAAGGAAGGAGGTTTGGGACAGAAGAACGGATAAGAAAAACGATTCTTCTGTCCCGACCTTTCCTTTATCAGCAAAGTGCCTTGTTCAGCATATAGTACACCTCATTCATGCGAAGTTCTTTCTTGAACTCGCTGATGGTGGTATCCTTGTTGATGTACACCATTTCGATGCCGGCTATTTCGGCATAGTCTTCCCAGTATTCGGCCGTGAGGTCGTAGGAGAAGCAAGAGTGGTGCGTGCCGCCTGCCAGAATCCAGGCGCCGGCGCCTACTTCGAAGTTGGGCATCGGAATCCAGAGGGCACTGGCAACGGGGAGTTTCGGCAGCGGTTTCGGTTCGATGCATTCCACGTCGTTTACAATCAGGCGGAAGCGGTTGCCCAGGTCTACTACCGTGGCGGTGCAGCCTGTGCCGGTCTTGCTGGTGAAGACAAGGCGTGCCGTCTGGCTCTTGCGGATGCCGATGCCGAGGAAGTGTACTTCCAGACGAGGCTTCTGAGCGGCGATAAGCGGGCAGACTTCCAGCATGTGTGATTGGAGGATGGAGCTTTGGGCACCGTTGAAGTTCAGCGTATAGTCTTCCAGGAAGGAGCAGCCGGTGGGCAAGCCCTGGTTCATTACCCATACCGTGCGGTAGAGAGCAGCCGATTTCCAGTCGCCTTCTGCGCCGAAACCGTAACCTTCCGCCATCAGGCGTTGAGAGGCAAGACCCGGAATCTGATCGAAGCCGTTGTATTCCAAGTCGCCCAGGTCGTCGAAGTTCGTAGTGAAACCTTTGGCGCCTTTCGCTTTCAGGATGGCGCGCAGGGCAAGTTCGGCCTTGGCGGCGTTCCATACCTTCAGGTAGGCTTCGGTGGATTTGTCTTCCAAAGCGGCATCATGGTCGTATTCTTGGAAGTAAGTGGCTACCAATGCTTCTACATCGGCATCTTTCACCTGCTTGTGATATTCCATCAGTTCGCTTACCGGACAGTAGTCCACGTGGTAGCCCATGCGCTGTTCGGCTTCCACCTTGTCACCGTCGGTCACGGCCACGTTGTTCATCTGGTCGCCGAAGCGGATGATAAGCATGTCTTGTGCATCGGCCCAAGCAGCGCAGACGCGCATCCATACGGCAATCTTATGCTGGGTTTCTTCGTCCTGCCAGTAGCCTACCACCACTTTGCGACGGATGCGCATACGGGTGCAGATGTGACCGAATTCACGGTCGCCGTGAGCCGACTGGTTCAGGTTCATGAAGTCCATGTCTATTGTATCCCAGGGGATTTCCTTGTTGTACTGGGTGTGCAGGTGCAGCAAGGGCTTCCGGAGCTGTTGCAGGCCGTGAATCCACATCTTGGCGGGCGAGAAGGTGTGCATCCAGGTGATGACGCCCACGCACTTGTCGTCGTTGTTGGCAGCCTTGAACACGTCGGATACCTCCTTCGAGGAGTTTGCCGTACCTTTATATACTACCTTAACGGGGAGCTTGCCCGATTCGTTAAGGCCTTTTACCATTTCATTACTGTGTGCGTCTACTGCGATTACAGCGTCGCCTCCGTACAGGAGCTGTGCTCCCGTTACGAACCATACTTCATATTGATTAAATGCGTCCATAATTTATTGTTTTTGATGGTTGATAATACATTGTTTATCCCTGTCCGTAGTAGGCATTAGGTCCGTGCTTGCGGCTGAAGTGCTTCTCTACGAGCAATGGGTTCATTGTGAGGTCGGGGTTCACCTGATAGGCGATGAACGCCATTTTGGCTACCTGTTCCATCACTACGGCATTGTGCACGGCATCGTGGGCGTCTTTTCCCCACGAGAAAGGACCGTGGTTCTTTACCAGTACTCCCGGCGTATGCACCGGGTTCAGTCCTTCAAAGCGTTTCACGATAACGTTTCCCGTTTCCAGTTCGTAAGCGCCTTTCACCTCGGCTTCCGTCATGTCCGCCGTACAGGGGATGGCGTCGTGGAAGTAGTCGGCATGGGTCGTTCCGATGTTGGGAATGTCCCGACCGGCTTGTGCCCAGGCTGTGGCGTAAGTAGAGTGTGTGTGCACCACCCCGCCAATTTCGGGGAAAGCCTTGTAGAGCACCACATGCGTGGGCGTGTCCGAGGAAGGTTTCAATCGTCCTTCCACCACTTTGCCGTCCAAGTCGACGACTACCATATCTTCTGCTTTCATCTCGTCATAACTCACTCCGCTGGGTTTGATGACTACCAGTCCCGATACACGGTCGATAGCCGAAACATTTCCCCAAGTGAAAATGACCAGTCCGTGCTTCACCAATTCCAGGTTCGCACGAAATACTTTTTCTTTTAATTCTTCTAACATGGTTTTTTAATGTGCTAATATGCTAATGTGCTAATGTGCTAATTGGCTGCGCTGTGTGTATGCTGCGCTATCATTCCGCATGGGCATTAGTATCTTATTTATCTGTCCTTTTGTTCTTCTGTCTAAAGCCCTCCTGCCGCATGGTCATTAGCACATTAGCATATTGGCACATTAGCACATTAAAACATTAGCACATTGTCATAATTTAAATTTCGGCGCCTTCCGATACACCTTGTCATTAAACTGATACAAGGCAGCACCGCGTTTGGAGCCGGTTTTATCAATTTTGTCCGTCTTTTCTATATAGTCCATTTCGGCTATCCGCTTACGGAAGTTCCGCTTGTCGATAGGCTCGCCGTAGATGGCTTCGTACAGGCTTTGCAGTTGCGACAGGGTGAACAACTTCGGCAACAGGTTGAAGCCGATAGGTTCGGTCGATGCTTTCTGCTGCATCAGCTTCCGTGCCTGCTCCACCATTTGCGGATGGTCGAAAATCAAGTCCGGCAGTTCGTTGATATTCACCCAGAAGGCATTATGCTGCTGCACCAACTCTTTGTCATACTCGTTGATGTTAATCAATGCGTAGTAAGCGATGGAGACAACGCGTTCGCCCGGGTCACGGTCTATCTCGCCGAAAGCGCCGACTTGCTCCATATACACTTTCTCCAGTCCGGTCAGTTCGTTCAGCACTCTTTTGGCGGCATCGTCCACACTTTCGCCCTCCTGTACGAATCCGCCCATCAGCGACCATTCGCCCAAGGCAGGCTCGAAGTTACGTTTCAGCAGCAGCAGACTCAATTCTCCTTCGCTGAAGCCGAAGATGATGCAGTCGATGCCGAGATAGAATTTCGGATTTGAACTATAATAATTACTCATATACTTTCTTTATATTGTTTTTACGAAGTTGCGCTAATGCGGCGCACGCACGTCACTTCCTTACCAGAAATACCAGTAGAAGGCTGCCGTGATGCACAGGATGATAACCGTATGGATGACATCCCAATGATTCCAACTGGCGCGCGTCTCGGCTTTCTGGGCAGGGGTAGAGGTGCCGAACACCAGTCCCTGTATCTTTTCCGGTGTGGGCGCCGTCGTCATCAGGCTGACTACAATCACCACAAGGATACAGAACAGGAACATCCATCCGCAGAAGAACAGCCAGTTCATATCATAGAACAGATACTTGAACGTGCCGCCTGCCACATCGCCTGCATTGCTGTAATAAACCTTCGCACCCAGACGGGTCAGTCCGATAACCATACCGGCAATCAGTCCCCACATACCGCCTAATGCGGAGGTACGTTTCCAGCAGATACCCAGCAGGAATGCCGCTGCGATGCCCGGTGCCAATACGGATTGCACGTCTTGCAGGTAAGTGTAAAGCACGTCACCTACCGAGCGCATGATGGGAATCCACAAGATACCCAGTATCACGATGACCACCGTAGCTGCCTGTCCGATACCTACCAGCTTCTTTTCCGAAGTTTTCGGCTTGAAGCGTTTGTAGAAGTCGATGGTGAACAGCATGGCGGACGAGTTGAACAGTGATGCCAAAGAACTCATCAGCGCTGCCAGAATACCGCAAACTACCAGACCCTTCACGCCAGCCGGCAATAATTTAGCCACCAGGGTGGGGAAGGCGGCGTCGGCGTTCGCATTGCCGTTGGCAAGCATCGGCAGGAAGCCTTCACCACCCGCGCCGATATATTTCTGATGAAGCGCGAAAGCAATCATACCCGGAATCAGGAACAGGAACACCGGCAACAGTTTCAGGTAAGCTCCGAAGATAGTACCGCGGCGGGCTTCCTTTTCGTTTTTACCCGAAAGCACACGCTGAACGATAAACTGGTCGGTACACCAATACCAGAAACCGATAATGGCCGAACCTATCAACGCTCCCAGCCAGGGAAAGTTCGGGTCGTTGTTACTACGGATCAGTTCTGTCATCGTATTGCCGTAATCGTTCACCGTCACGGCTCCGCAGATTTTCATCATTTCGTCCCATCCGCCCAGCTCTTTGAAACCGAGCACCAGGATAATCAGTGAACCCAGCAACAGGATAGGTGTCTGCAAAACCGATGTATAAAGCACCGACTTCATACCTCCGAATATCGTATAAAGCGCCGTCAGCAGCACCAGCCCGATGGCTGCAATCCAGAAGAAATCGATGCCCCACAATTCCTTGATGCCGAATACCTGCTGGAATACCAGTCCGCCGGCATACACCGTCACCGCTACTTTGGTCAGCACATAGCTGATCAACGAAATGACGGACAAGATGGTACGTGATTGTGAATTATAACGGCGTTCCAGGAACTCCGGCATGGTGAAGACCATGCTTCGCGAGTAGAACGGCACGAACACCCATCCCAAGATAAGTATCATCCATCCCTGTATTTCCCAATGCGCCATAGCCATACCGCTGGACGCGCCTGCGCCGGCCAGCCCGATTAAGTGTTCCGAACCGATGTTCGATGCAAAGATAGATGCACCGATAGCAATCCAGGTAGCGTCACGGCCACCCAGAAAATAATCTGCCGAGTCATTCTGTTTTTGTTTGACAACCCAAACAATGATACCGATAAGAGCCAGGAAAAAGACTCCGATTACTAACCAATCTAATGTTTCCACGATATAAATGATTAATTGTGATTTATTTCTCTACCGAAAATTTGAAAATACATTCGCTGTTGTAGGTTTGTCCCGGTTCCAGCACTACCGAAGGCCATTCGGGCTTGTTGGGGCTGTCGGGATAATGTTGCGTCTCCAGGCATACGGATGCGCGTTGGTTATATGTGATGCCCTTCTTTCCTTTCACGGTTCCGTCTAAGAAGTTGCCGGTATATACCTGTATGCCCGGTTCGTTGGTAAACACTTCCAGGGTGATGCCGCTTTCCGGAGAAGTCATCCGGGCAGCCACTTGTGACAGGTCGCCTTTCGTATTCAGCACCCAGTTGTGGTCATAACCGTTTCCGTTCTTCAGTTGCACGAAGTCGAAGTTCTGTATATCCTGTCCTACGGCCTTCGGAGTAGTGAAGTCCATCGGAGTGTCCTTTACGGGAAGGATTTCTCCGGTTGTCATGTAAGTGCTGTCTACCGGGGTATAAGTATCCGCGTTGATATACAGGATGTGATCCGTTGCGGCCTTTTCCGGGTTGCCCGACAAGTTGAAGTAAGAATGGTTGGTCATGTTGATGACTGTCTTCTTGTCCGTCGTTGCGCTGTATTTGATGTCGATGGCATTATCGTCCGTCAGTTTGAACAGAACCTTTGCCGTCACGTTGCCCGGGAAGTTCGCGTCTCCGTCCGGCGAGATGCGGGTCAGTTCCAATGTAGTCTCGTCAATCGGCCGTGCATCATACACCTGGTACTGCCAGCCTTGCGGACCGCCGTGCAGGCAATGCCCGAAGTTGTTCTGCGGCAGTTGTATCGTAGTTCCGTCCAGCACCAGTTGCCCCTGATTAATCCGGTTGGCATAGCGGCCGATGGAAGCGCCGAAGTCGCTCGGAATGTTGATGTAGTCGGCGATGCTGTCGAACCCTAACACTACGTCCTGCATCTTTCCGTTTTTGTCGGGCACCATAATGGAGACGATGCGCCCGCCGAAGTTGGTGATGCATACTTCCATGCCTGCCTTGTTCTTCAAGGTGTAGAGGTCAGTTTTGGCATTGTTTACTTCCGTTTGGAATTTTTCCGGGTTCAACCCCGATAAAGTAAGACCCGTTTCCGGCGTCCGTGTGCAAGAGGCGAGCATTGCAACTGCCATTCCTGCAAGGAGAATGTGATTCTTCATGGTGTTATTCTATTTGTGAATTAGATGCTTATCTTATTTCGAGTGTAAAAGTAACACTTTACTTTAAAGTAGCGCTCACCCCCTTGTATGTTATGTAACATAAATGCGAAAAAACTGCTTGGGAGCCGTAGTTCCCGAAGCAGTTTTCCAGTGTGAGAATGAGCGATTATTTTTTCTTTTTACCCCAATACGTCTTGCTGGTGGTATATCCTGCATAGACGATGGTATGAGTCCGTGGATTGGCTTCCCAGTCGGTTTCCCTTTGCAGGCATAGCTCTACGCCGTTGGCTGTCAGTATTTGCTTGTCGGCATCGTAACTCCATGTTCCGCCTTTCCATGTCCCGTCGGTAATCTTGTGGTCGGCAGAGAGGGTCATGCTGCTCGATGTCTTTTGCTTGCCATACGCATAGGAAAGGTCGATGTGTTCCCATTTACCTATCAGTTCCTCCTCTGTGATGGCTACTTGGGGAACCGCTCCATACCGTTCGGGCATCACTACCGGCCATCCGTCACTTGTCCATCGGATGGAACGAACATGTCCCATCATCAGTGCATTGCTGTGGGGATTGCCGCCTACATTTTCAGGGAAACGGCCTTGGGAGGCATAATACCAGTTGCCGTTGCCATCATCGAAAATCGCGCAATGCGAGATTCCTACCCAGCCGTCACTGTTGCTGAACTTATAGGGGTGGGTGACAACGGGAAACATTTCACCGCCATATTGCGTCAGATTTGTCCCGTCGATGCCGAGGTAGGGGCCGTCTATACGGGTGGAGCGACATACGCGTGTATTATAGGGAACAGCCAGCGCATCGTAAGCCACAAACAGATAATAATATCCTGTCGTAGCATTGTAGATGATTTCCGGTCCTTCGGAAGCTTGCCAGCGGTCACCCATCCGGCGGGTTGCAAGCAATGAACCGTAAGCTGCTATGTCCTCATTGTTGCCCCAGGGCAAAGGCAATGCATTCAGTGGCTTTCCGGTCTCGGCATCTAATTCTAAGGCTGCTATGCCGCTATGCCATGAACCGTAAATCAAGTAATGTTTGCCGTCTTTGTCTATCAGGTAACTGGGGTCGATGGCATTCCATTTATAGTAGCAATTGGGCCAGTCATTAGCAGCCACCTGAAAGTTCAGGCCCTTGTCCGACGCGTTGGTGATGACATATCCTTTGTCTACCCAGCCGTTGTTATTGGCGGGATTCGAGTTTTCCATCATGCCGATAAAGGCACGTTCGCTCCAAGTGCCGTTACCGTTCAGGGTTCCCGGGCATACGATGGAGTAGTACATGCGGTAAAGTCCGTTTCGCACCTTGCGGACACACGGTGCCCAATAACCGAAATTATTGCTATTTGCCGCTGTCTCATTCAGTCCCATTTCCCTTCGGATTTCGTTCAGTTTGGGGATTACCCAGTCGGGCAGGGACTGCATCACGCCGCCCAAGTATTCCCAGTTCACCAGGTCTTTTGAACGCCGGCCGTGGAAGTGCCCGCCTGCGGTATGAGCATCGCCATACGAGGCGTCGGTCTGATACATATAATAATAACCGTCCTCTGCCAGCACCACGGTGGGGTCGTGCACATTCGCCAGATTCCAATCATTGCGTTTGTTCCAGTCTGATAAATTGACGTAGTTGTCCGGATAGGTCGGGGCTACATAGCTGTCCAGTTCCGATGTGGCGCTATGTGCTGTGGTTTTGAATGAAGTTTCCGATGAGTAAACCGGGTTGCCGTTGGCTACGGTGACGAACGCTCTGACGTAGTACTGGGTTTCCGGCTCCAGATTCGACATGGTCAGGTTGATGGATAGGCCGGCACTACTCATTTCTACGGTCCGATCGCTGATCGTAGGGGTGGATTGGGTATCATAACAAATGCCTTTCTTGATAATGGCTGAAGAAGCATTGGTTGTGATAGTCGCTGTGATAACAGCTTTGCTTTCCGTAACCTCCGATACGGCGGGTGTTGAAATGGAAACGGTAGTCGTTTCTCCCGGGTCCGGTTCAGAGTTCTCACTGCTACAGCCTTGTGTCAGCAGCAAGATACTGCTACTTAAAAAGAATATCCATGACGAGATTTTCATAAATATGGGTTTTAACATGAATGTATATAGTATAAAGAGGTGAATTATGAGTTACAGATTGTATCTTGCGGATACAAAATGTAACTCATAAATCCTCTATTTGCTATTCAGCGGGAGTTTCAGCTTCGCCTCCATCAGGCTTTTCTGCTACGGTACCTACCGTGATTTCCACTTCCGGTGAATAAACCACTCCCTTCGGATAGATGGTGGCATACGCCCGCACGTAGTAACGTGTGTTGTCTGTCAAGTCTTCCAGCGTCGCTTTCAACTTTCCGTTTTCCGGAAGCGTTGAGGCGGTAGAGTGATAAATCGTCGGATTGGCCGTCGTGCCATAGCAGAAGCCATATCCCATGATGCGTACATCCTCTTTTTGAAGTACGGTGCATTCCAGGGTGGCATTCGGGGCTACAATATCCGAGGCTACGGGTGTTTGCAGCACTATGCCGTTTTCGCCATAGTCTATGTTGTCGTCATCGTCACATGCGGTGAGTGACAAGACGCAACACATCAGTATAAAAGTAAACCGGTTCAATAGTTTCATATTACTTTCTTTTAAGATTTAATGATTTGTTATTCTCTCGTAATTTAATTAGAGAATGCTTACTCTTTCGTCCCCTCTTCTGACGGCGTTTCCTCCGCATCGGAAGAAGTAGTCAATTCCCATCCCGGATTCTGTTTCAGGTTCGGCAGACGTTTGATTTCTGCATCCGGTATCGGGAAGTAATAATTCTTCGGGCTGGTGAAGGCACGGCTGCGGTACAAATCAGAGAAGGTGTAGGTATATACCGTACTGCTGTTCGGGTTTACCTGTACGCCATAGAGATTGTATACCTGCTGATAGCGCGGCTGGTTCTGTTCGCTGCCGGCATTTTTCCCTTCAAACAATTTCCAGCGTCGCTCATCGCCGAAGCGTTGATCTTCAAAACAAAGCTCTATGCGGCGTTCGTTACGGATACGCTCACGCAGTTGTTCCTGAGACATGCCGCTATAAGCAGGCATTCCCACCCGGGCGCGTACCTCGTTCACATATTTGTAAGCGTTTTCCGGTCCTTCAGCTTCGTTAATGGCTTCGGCCGCATTCAGCAAGATTTCTGCATAGCGGAAAATCGGGCAGGCGTGTACAAAGTTTGTGGGGCTCTTGAAGGACATTTTGTTCAAGAACTTCTTGCAGTAATAGCCTGTTACTGTTCCTCCGTGCAATGCCTTGTAGTCTTTGCCCGAACCATAGGTTACGTCTACCTCACGTTCTTCTTCTTGTACGGGATCGCCCCAAACGGAGCCGTGGTGCAGAATCGTTTGTTCCAGACGGGGGTCGCGGTTAGCATATGGATTCTGCGGATCGTAAGAAGCATCCTGGTCGATGGGCTTTCCATTGATGGTTTCGTAGCTGTCTACCAGATTTTGGGTCGGGTTCGTACGGCCTACTGCATTAGCCTGGCCGGTAAATCCGCAAGGAGTGAGAAGACGCTCTATTACATTGGTAGTCCATTCGGAACGGCTCAGAATATATTCATTATTCAAGTGAGGCGTAGAGACGAAACACTGGTAATAGTTCTGTTTCGGGTCATTGTCCTTCGTGGTATACAGTCTGTATGGATTAGTCTGCTGACTATTCTTGCTGATGAATGCGGTAGCGGCATCGGCTGCGGCCTTCCACCAAGATTTATCGTTGGTGGGATTGTTCAAAGGAGAAGCCTTGTAGAGCAAGGCTCTTGCCTTCAGCGCATAGGCAGCGGCGCCGTTCACGCGTCCCCAATTCAACTCTTCCTGTTTGTAGCGGAAGGGGAGTACATCTTTTACCTTATCACATTCGTCGGCAATCCATTGCAGCGCTTCGGCGGCTTTGGTACGCGGCTGATTCATGGCTGCCGTGTTGGTGTAGTCGAAGATGATGGGTTTCCCCTCTTCATCTTCACCCAATACGGGAATGTCACCGAAATAATATACCCAGTCGAAGTGGAAGATGGCGCGAAGCAAGCGGGCCTCTGCCACATAGCGGTCATACAGCCGGTTGTCGTCGTCATTGGTTTCCTTGTTCTTGATGACACTTTCTTTGGCATAAGTCAGGAAAGTGTTGGCGGTGCGGATGGCTTTGGCATTGCGATCCCAAAAGTATTCGGCAAACCAGTGGTTGACGGCCGAATAGCTGCCGGAGAGCACACCGTGATAGCGATGTACGTTCCAGAACGAGATGGCATTGTCTGTCATGCAGTCGCGTGAAGCACCAAGAAACTGCTCGTCACCATACCCGCCGAAAGCGTCCGGCAGGTAAGTGTATATGTTTGCCAACTGGCCGCGTGTGTTTTCAAACTTATTGAAAACATCCTCAGGTCCTAAGGCTAAGTCCACTTCTTTGTCCAAGAAGTCGCTGCAGGCGGTGAAGTTCACCGCCAGCAGAGCTGCTGTTAAATAGGTAATATATTTTTTCATATCTATAATCTTATGTTTTTCTGATTAGAAACCAACGTTGATACCGAATGTGAAGGTGCGTGTCTTAGGATACCACCAGCAATAACTCATCGGTTTTTCCGGATCGAGTCCGTCGGGAACGCTACTCCAGGTGCAAAGGTTGTAACCGCTGAAGTACACACGGCATTTCGTCAGGTTCGCTTTGGCAATCAGCTTTTTCGGCAGTGAGTAGCCCACTTCGATGTTGCGCAGTGAGAGGAAGTTGCCGTTTACAATCCAGATGTCGTTGTGGTAAGTACCGCTGGAGCGGTCCGAGTCAAAGACATTGTAGCCGCCGTAGGTCGGGCGCGGATAAGTTGCGTTCACGTTGCGGGGATCCAAAGGATCGTCCGTATAGTAACCCCATGCCTTCGTCACTTCATGTGTGCCTTGATTACTCCAACCGGACCAGCTGACTGCCGGTGAGAGGAATACGTCCCGGTTCAGATAAGCGGTCAGGACGGCACGAGCATCAAAGCCTTTCCACTCGATTCCGAAGTTCACGGTCGGAATCAGTTCGGGGATGATGGTATAGGTGTCGGGCACCATGTCGTTCGCATCAATCTGACGGTCTCCGTTGATATCTTTAAACACGGCTGTTCCCAACGTCTGTGCCTGGTTAGAAGCTGTGTTAAACGGATATTTTTCCGGATGGTCGATAGCATCCTGCTGGCTGGTGGCAATCAGATTGGGATCACTGGCCCATTGCACGAATTTATAACGATTCCATCCACCGACACCTTGTGTAAAGGGCTTTTCATACAGATCGGCTACCGAGGTGTAGTCGTAGATGCGATGGCCGGTCTTGCGTTGCCAAGGCACGTTAGGCTCCGGTTCATCCATTTCGGTAATCTTGTTGGTGTTGTAGGTCAACATACCTTCGATGTAGTAGTTGAAGTCACCGATGCGGTTGCGATGCCCCAAAGTTACTTCAAAACCTTTGGTCTCGGCCTTTCCATAAGAATCCATAGCCACTGAAATACCTAAAAGAGTAGGTACGCTGGTGCGGGCAACCAGAATATTAGAACGCCATTCCTTGAACAAGTCTACCGTTCCATACAGTTTCTTATTCCAGAAATCAAAATCCACTCCCACGTTCAGCATGTCCGAGATTTCCCAAATGTTATTGGCATTGCCCGCCATGGTTTCGGCAAAACCCTTAATCTCAGATCCCGAATAACCGAATCCGTAATTGGTAGCTGTGCCATACGTGTTTTGGTAGGGGTAACGTCCGGCACCCGTGTTTGCCTGTCCGGCATGTCCGTACGACACACGCAGTTTCAGCAGGTCGATGTGTTTGTTATTCTTTAACCACGGTTCTTCCGAAGCCACCCAACCGAGTGCACCGCCATAGAAAGTTCCCCAACGCGAATCTTCGCGGTAGTTGTCGCTTCCCATCCGGGAGATGTTTCCCGATACGACGTACCGGTTGTCGTAGTTATAGTCCACCTGTCCGTTATAAGAAAGGTAGCGGTTAGAGGAGTTGTATTGCGGATTATTGGCTTCCAATACATTGTTCTGGTTGCGGTAGGCGCGCGCAAAGGCACGGGCACTCACATTGTGCTTCCCGAAACTGTTCACATAACTCAGCCCGCCCAATAAATTCAGGTTGTAATAGTGGGCGCGTTGGTTTCCTTTGGCTCCCGATGTGTAGTGCAAGGCTTCGGCAGTCGAGAACCTGGTGTACTTGATTTGTGAAATGTCCGTTACATCCAGGTTCAGGTAGTCATAGTTGTACGAGTTTACGTTGTTGGCCTGCGAAGTCTCGAATACTTCATAAGAGTCAAAACTGATGGTGGCATTTACTTTCAGTCCCTTCAGGATAGCGCTTAAGTCTCCGTTGACGTTCAGCGTAGAGTAGAGGTTGCGGCGACGGTTCTTTTCCGAACCGGAAGCAGCCAGCAGGCGCCCTCCGTTTTCAGCGCCCGACTTGGAGAAAATCTCTCCGTTTGGACAGAATATAGGAGCGGTAGGGTCGCATTCCACGGCACCGAAGGTCACAATGTTGAATACGCTTGTCAGCGGTTGGGAAATATTGTCGATACGCCCACCCAGGTCCAGGGAAACATTCAGGTGCTTGGTAACGTCGATGTCCAGGTTGGAACGGAGGTTCCAGCGGTTCAGTGTATGGCCTGTGTTATAGTCTTTGTTGTAGTTAGTCCATTTATCGTTCCACATACCTTCCTGGCGAAGATAAGAGAAGGATACGTAGTAGCGGGCGCGGTCGTTACCGCCACTTACCTGGAAGTTGGTCTTATACATGGGAGCCGTTTCGCAGTAAAGCTCGTCAAACCAGTTGGTGTTGAAGTACTTGTAGCGGTCCATCCCTTCCAGTTGCTCCCCGTTGCTGACGCGACGATACTTCTCAACCTGCTCGTCGGTATACATCGGCTGCTGTCCGTCCAGATACTTCACGCGGTTGCGGGTCATTACCATGTTGTAGGCATTCTGGTTTTCCATCTTGTTGCTCAGCATATTGAAGCCCACTTCCTGTGTAAAGTCGATTTTGGTTTTCCCTGCTTCTCCGCGCTTGGTCGTCACTAAGATGGCGCCGTTGGCACCGCGCATACCGTAGATGGCGGTGGCGGCAGCATCTTTCAGTATCGTGATGTTTTCGATGGGGAAAGCGTCGAGAAAGGAGAGGTCTCTTTCCACGTTGTCCACCATTACCAGCGGGGCACGTGCATTGGCGTTCATGGTGCGGAGACCACGGATATACATGGCCGATTCCGTCCATCCCGGTTCGCTGGACCATTCATACACTTCCATACCGTTTACGGTAGAGGTGAAAGCATTCTGAAGCACGGTGATGGGGTGCTTCTGCAATTCCTCACCACTTACCACGGAGGTGGCCTCCGTAGTCAGTTTCCGGGCTTTGCGTCCGAAGGCTATCGGAGTGGTATGCAGGTATTCGTCCAAGTCCGATTCCAGTTCTATTTTGAATCCCTCGTTAAAGTCTGCGGGTACTTGCGCATTCTTGTAGCCTACGCTGGTGACGCAGATTTCGTCGGAGGGTTTTACGCCTTTCAGGCTGAAGTAGCCGTCTTTGTCCGAAAGGACGATGCGATTCTGTTCTGCCACGTTCACCACGGCACCGGCAATGGGATTGCCTTGGCTGTCAACGATACGGCCTTTCAAGGTCTGCTCGTTTTGTGCCCATGCAGTGACGGCCACAAAGAGCAACAGTGCCGGTAGCAGGGCTTTGCCCGCTCCTGCCAATTTTCTTATGATATGATTCATGTTATACATAATTCTATATAGGATTTAAGATTACCAACCGGGGTTATTTTCGATACCCGTTTTCCAATACTCACCTTCGGGAATCGGATAGAGATACATCTTATCGCTGAATACTCGTTTCTGGGCCACTTTGCGGGTAATGCCGCCGTTGGCTGCCACATCGATACCGATGATGTCACGGGCCAGTGCTTTTTCTGCCACGTTCCAGCGGCGCACATCCCAGGCGCGGTGTTCTTCGAATGCCAGTTCCACGGTGCGCTCCTTGCGGATGAAGTTGCGCATGGCGCTTTGCGAGTTCAAGTCCGTGCGGTCCGCCACGTTGCCTGTGATGCCGGCGCGATGGCGAATTTGGTCGAGCAGCCCGCATACGGTTGCCTTGTTGGCGTTGAAGTCGGCTTCGTTCAGTGCTTCGGCATAGTTCAGCAAGATTTCAGCGTAGCGGATGAAGCACCACAGACGATAAGAACTACCGCCATGGTTACCGCTGAGGATGGTTTCCGGTATCATCTTGCGTGTATAGTAGCCGGTAGGGGTGGCATTGGCGTTGCCCAACGGATTATCGCGCTGTCCCAGGACTACGTTGATGACACCGTTGCCCCATGTCAGTCCGTGATAGAGGATGGAGGCGTTCAGGCGTTGGTCACGATTCGCCCACATATTAGCATCGTTGTAACCGCTGGCATTGTTGATGGCGGGTGCAAGTCCGTTGTATACCGGCGCGCCCGTTTCGTCATACTCCCGGAAGGGTGCGCTTCCGTCTATCATGTCGTACATGTCTATCAGATTCTGTGAAGGACAAAGCCCTCCTTTTCCTCCTTCGCCCACCGGAGTATCGTTTTCTATGCCGCCCCAATTCGTCTTACCATCGTTGCGGTAGAAAATCATTTCCTTGTTGTCTTCTGTATAGGGAGTCAGCAACCAGGCATTGGTCAAAGCCGTCTTGGCATCTACTCCCTGCATCAGGTCGTATTTAGAGCCATAGGTGTCGATGAATCCCTTGCTGGCATCGGCCGCCTGTTGCCAGGTGATGCCCGACTCGGCGCTATAGCGCGGACTGGCCATGTAGAGCATGATGCGGCTGTAGAGTGCGCGGGCCATCGGCTGCGTGATGCGTCCGGCATACGTTGCGCTTTCCACCGGGTGGCTCATCAGGCCGGCTTCGCATTCTTTCAGTTCTTTCAGAAGGAAGTCCACCACGTATTCCTTCAGTGAAGGACGTGTCTTGTAATTGCTCAGCAAATCGCCGTTGGGATCGAGTACTTCGGTCACTACGGGGATGGGACCATAACGCAGGAATAATTCCCAGTAGAACCAAGCGCGCAGGAAGCGGGCTTCCGAGATATAGTTAGTCTTGAAAGTCTGGTAAGCTTCGTCCGACAATTCAGGGCTTTTAGGCACGCTTTCGATGCGCGTCAGAATCATGTTGCACTTGCGGATACCGCGGTAATAGTGTTCCCAAGTGTCGACAAGTTCGCTGGCTCCGCCTCCGCCATAATAATTACCGATGTTGAAGGTAGTCTTCACACCGCCCGATGCGTAGCTGGTTTCAGCCAGGTCGGTGGCGGCATCCAGCCACGAACGGTTGATACGGCCGGCACCGTGGCGCAGGAAGTTGTAGGTGTCGAAATGGAATTGCTCCATCATTCCCCAGTCGTTGAAGACCTGGTCGCCTTTCAATTCACCGCTGGGCTGCTTGTCAAGGAAGTCGCCGAACATGTCTTCGCAAGAAGTTAGTGTTGTGGCGGCAATGCCCAATGCGAATATGCTATATATAAGTCTCTTTTTCATATTCTCTGTCAGAATTTAATGTTTACACCAAAGTTTACTGTCTTCATAATCGGATAGCGGTTGGAACCGTTGCTTTCCGGGTCAACGAGATCGTCCAGGTGGTCCCAGGTAATCACGTTATTGGCGTTGACGTAGAGGCGGCAATCGCTCATTCCCACCACCTTCGACCACTTTTCGGGAAGTGTATAGCTCAGCTCGATGTTCTTCAGACGGATGAATGCACCGTTTTGCAGGAAGAAAGAGTTCTGGCGTTGGTTATGCTCGCCGTAGTTGTCATAGTGCAGCAGCGGATACTTGGCGCTTGCCAGGTTTTCGGCTTCGCTCTTGGCAGGGTTCCAGCGTTGCAGGTGGTGTTCTTTCACTTTACCGCCGTTGACGAAGGCATACATGGCTTCGGCATCGTAGTAGCGGCTCACGTGGTCCACTCCCTGGAACATGACGCTGAATCCCCATCCTTTGTAGTTGGCACCCAGTGTCAGGGCATACGTGTTTTCGGGCACGTCGCTATAGCCGATGAACGTTTCGTCGCGTTCGTCGATGAATCCGTCCTTGTTCATGTCACGGTATTTCAGGTCACCTGCCTGCACGTTGCCGAACGTAGATACGGGCAGTTGTCCGCCGTCGATGTCGGCTTGCGTCACAAAACCGTCGCATACCAGGCCGAAGTACTGGCCGATGGGATGTCCTTCACGCTTGCGGTAGGCGGTTTTCAGCGCGGGCTCGTCCATGTTGTTGATTTCGTTATGGGCGTGCGAGAAAGTCAGTCCTACGTTGTAAGTGAAGTCTTCTCCGATGCGGTTGTTGTGCTTCAGCTCGATTTCGTAACCTCTGTTCGAAGTTTCTCCCAGGTTGGCGGCAGCCATCGTGGTACCTACCCATTGCGGACGGGTGAGGTATTGGGTCAGGATATCGTTACGTTTTTCGTAGAAGAAGTCGATGTTACCGTTCAGCAATCCGTTCCACAAGCCGAACTCGATACCGAAATTATACTTGTGAGCGCGTTCCCAGGTCACCGCATAGTTTGGATATTGGGTTTCGTAGATTCCGGTTACGCCGGTCGTTCCGAACGTGTAGTCGTTGGTTTTCTGCTGCCAGTTTTCTTCGTAGAGGAAGCGTTGTACCACACCGCCCACCTGATAGATGTCGTTACCTACCTCTCCGTAGCTGGCACGGATTTTCAGGTTGTTCAACCAATCTTTCGTACCTTCCATAAAGCTTTCGTTGTTGAGGCGCCAACCTATTGAGAAAGCGGGAAAGAAACCGAAACGTTTGCCTTTCATGAAGTTTTCCGAACCGTTGTAACCGAAGTTCACCTCGGCCAGGTAGCGGTCGTCGTATCCGTAAGTGGCGCGGCCTACCAAACCCTGGTACCGGCGGGCCAGTTCGTCATTGATGCGGTGGTCGTTCTGGTTGTAGAGCACCATGGCCGTCACGTCGTGCTTGCCGAACTTACGCGCATAGTTAATCTGCGCTTCCAGGTAGAGTTTATAAATGGCGTTGCGGTCTTGCGAACCTGCCAACTCGCCGTCCGTGTTGAAACGGTTGTAAGCGTCGATGTTGCCATAGTTGTCGCGGTCGTTCAGTTCGTAGGTGGCGAAGGATTTGCTATATAGCTTTTTGTTGAACGAATCGTAGTCGAAAGAAGCCATACCTTTTACACTCAGTCCCTCGGTCAGCCAGTCCATGTTATAGTCCAGGATGAAGTTGGTTTCGTTGATGGTGTTGGTAGAGCGGTAGAAGCCTGCTTCGGCCAGACGTCCCACGATGTTGTTCTGGTATTGCGAACTACCACCGTAGATGGTCTGCTGCTTTTCGCCGTTCTGCACCGTGGTCTTTACGGGGAATAGCCAGCCGGGCGTGTGGTTCATTTCATAGAATATTTCGCTGTAGCCCGCCGATTCGCTGGAATTGGAGCCGCCGCGTTCCTCAAAGCGGGTGCCGAAGTTGACGGAGAACGTCAGGTCTTTCGTCAGGAACAAGTCCATGTTGGCACGGAAGGCATAGCGCGTGAAGCTGGGGCTGGAGGAGTTGCCGAACTTGTCGTTGCTCAAGTCCTTTATCAATCCCTTTTGATTGTAGTATTCGGCCGATGCGTAGTAGCGCATACGCTTCGTACCGCCGCGTACACTTACGTTGTAGCGTTGAGCCGGGGCACTGCCTTTCAGCACTTCGTCATACCAGTCCACATTGGGATAGAGCATCTGGTCCAGTCCTGTCAACTGGCCTGCGCATGACTTGCGGTACATCTCCAAGTCTTCGGCGGAGAATTGCGAAGGCACTCCGTCGTTGGCCAGCGCCTCTTCGAGCAGCAACAGGGATTGGTAGGAATTGAGGTAAGTGTCCTTGCGGGTAGGGCTTTGAATCTGGTAGTTGGCCGTGAGGTTCACTTCGGGTTTCTGTTCCTTACCCCGCTTGGTGGTAATCAGCATCACACCGTTGGCACCGCGCACACCGTAAACGGCTGTGGCGGAGGCATCTTTCAGTACAGAGATGGTTTCGATGTCGTCCGGGGCGATTTGCGAGAACGAGCGTTCCACTCCGTCCACCAATACCAACGGTTGGGCATCCCCCGCAAAGGTGGCACGACCGCGGATGTAAATCTGCGTATCGTCCGATCCCGGTGCACCGGAAGTCTGTGAGGTAATCACACCCGTAATCTTACCGGCAATGGCCTGTGACACGTTGGCGGCAGGCGAAGACAGCAATTCCTTGCTCGACACCTGCGAGATGGCACCTACCACACTCTCTTTCTTCTGAGCGCCGTAGCCCACCACGACTACTTCTTCCAGTAGCTCGGAGTCTTCAACCAGATTTACCGTAAGAAAGTTCTTGTTGGCTACCGGGATTTCCTGGGACTTGTAACCTACAAATGAAATAACCAATATGGCGTTGTCGCTACTTACCGTCAGTTTAAAATTACCGTTCAAGTCAGTAATGACACCGTTCGACGTGCCTTTCTCCAATACACTGGCACCTATTACAGGGCCCAAGGCATCATTTACTACACCCGTCACTTGTTTGTTCTGGGCGAAGAGCGTTTGCCCGGCCAATACCAGAATCAGTATGGCCATTCCTCTGAGGAAGGTCAACTTCCATGAGGCTCGGGAGGTATTATTTTGTTTCATAGTCTTGATATTTGCTTTTCTTCATCATTATTTATAAATCGCCTCAAACAGATAGCAACCGTCAGGCTTCATAATCTGGTGGGAACCGTCGCAGATGAGGAATGCGCGTACTACCTGCGAACCGTCTCCGCATGTGGCGTGGAAGTTCTCTTGGTAAACCGTGCCGTTGGAAGCGGTCTGTACGGCAGTGACGTAAACTTCGGAGCCTTTACGCTGAATAGTCATCTCTACGTTGGCTCCTTCCATATCTGCACGGAACTGATCCCAGTCACCATAGCCTGTGTTCGAGAAGTTTTCTCCGTTGTAGGCATCTCCCCATCCGTACAAGTCGGAACGAATGACGAAATGCTCTGCATATCCGTCTCCGCCTCGTTCGGCATCGGTAGTCACAGCGAGGTTCCAGTTGTTCCAGTTACCTCCGCCCGAGGTGTGATTCTCAAAGTTCAGATGCAACGTGTTTTCGGCCGGAATAGAGAAATAGTCGGAGAAAGTAGTCCACCAGCCTGTCGAGTTGTCCTCGGCACCGATAGTCTGTATTGTCACGGGAACAGATTTTATCACACCGCAACCGTCCTTGTCGAATATCTGATGGGAACCGTCGCAGATAAAGAATGCGCGTACTACTTGCGAACCGTCGCCGCATGTGGCATGGAAATTCAGTTGGTAAACCGTACCGTTGGGACTGGTCTGGACAGCAGTAACGTAGACTTCTGCTCCTTCGCGACGAATAGTTACATCGACGATGGCTCCTTCCATGTCTGCACGGAACTGATCCCAGTCACCGTAACCGGTGTTCGAGAAGTTCTCTCCCTTGTAAGCATCTCCCCATCCGTACAGGTCGGAACGGATAACGAAATATTCGGCGTATCCGTCTCCGTTTCGTTCGGCATCGGTAGCCAGAGCGAGGTTCCAGTTGTTCCAGTTTCCTCCACCTGACGTGTGGTTTTCAAAACGGAAGCGCATCGTAGTGTTGGCAGGTATTCTGTAATAGTTGGAGAAAGCAGTCCACCAGCCAGTCGAATTGTCTTCGGCACCTACCGTGAATATGGGCGTTTCGTCGGGAAGTATGTAGTCGAAGTGTGTATCTTCGCCACCACCGATATTCGGACGCTCCCATTGTGTTTTTGTAAGTTTGTTGCGGTAGACCTTCACATCGTCTATCCACATTGTTCCGGTTTGCGTGTCCGATCCGTATCCTATATATATATAAGGTACTTTTGCCATAAACTGCACCATCTTCGAGCAGTCGAAATTGGTTTCGGTCTTGTCGATTTTCTTCATGCCATCCACATAAACAAAGTAACCGTTGTTGTGGATAGAGACAGCTACGAAGTGCCACTCACCGGGAGTCATCATGCCGGTCTGAACATCAGCAGGATTGTTCTCGCTGTACGACCCGTCCACACCTTCGTAGCGCAACCATCCGTTGGCCGTGAAGAAGAGGCGGCTGGTAGCGTTCTCGTTCTCGAACGAGAAAAGGGCACCCGTCAGGTCTTGTTCCTTGGTGACTTGCTCACCGTCTTCTTCCGTGACGGGGAGTTCTTGTTTCACCCAAAAAGAGAGGGATACGGCATCCTCTGCATGTTGCAGCGGATTGAAAATGCGGGCATAACCTCCCGGCATGTGAAGCACCTGACCCAATGCCTCGTCTTGTGCAAGCACAGGGACTTCGCCGTCCGGATAGGCAAAAGTCATGATGGCGGTAGGGTCTAATTCCTCATCATCAAAAGAGAGATGAGTCACCTGCTCTAATTTTGGATAGATTTGATTCCCTGCCGGAGGGTCCATCTGTCCCCAGTCTGTGCAGGCTCCGAATGAAAGGACTGTAAATGCCGCCACTATCAATGACGGCCACTTTCTTGTCTTCTTCATAATACAGATATTAATAGTTAAACATTAGTTCTACTTTGTCAGTAGTCGTGCAAAATTAAAAATTGCGTCTATTGTATAGGTGGACAAACGGACATTTAAGGTGGACAAACGAATAATAAGTGTAGTTTTTACAGTTAAAGATGTTTTAGAACACTTTTTCCCTGCTATACACCTCCTATCTACCGGACTGTATCAAGTTCAATCTCTTAGAGACGGAGCAAATATGGTTTGGTGTGACTTTAGTAATGCCGCAGAAGATAAATCGAAAAAAGAGCGGAAGGCTGCTATGGAAACCTGTTTATCTCCCTTAGCAAACTATCTTTTCTCGCCGTCAAGACTTGGAATATAACCTTTATTCTTAGGAATAAAGCCTTTATTCTTAAGAATACAACCTATATTCTTAGGAATATAAGCTATATTCCAAGTCTTGACGGCGAGAAAAGATAGTTTCCCTTGCATCCGGAATAACTTCAGGCAGGCGTCAAGAGGGGTTATGATACGGGTGATAAACAGAGCGGAGGGAGAGGTAAGATTCTATTTACTGTTTTTCTATTCTGCCTTTCAGCTCCTCGTTACCTCTATTCTGTACATTCCTGGTTCTTTTGTTGCCAAACGTGATGGAATAAGAGGTGTGGATATACCAGTAGTTTTTCTGCCAAGTGGTATAGCCATAATCTTTCTGCTCGGAGTATTGCTTGTTATTTTTGTCTAATCTCCGGCCTGCCCCGATTGAAAGATTGGAATTCTGGAATCGTTTACGCAATGAAAAACTCATTCCATGATCGCGTGGAATGTGATAAAACAACCCCATATCTGAAGTCATATAATCATAGCTTACTTCAGCCGAAACCATCTTCTTTTTAGAAAGCGTGAGGTTGGCGCTAAAGTCTATCAAGTATATGGTTTTCCTTTGTGTGGAACTCATGGTAGATGCATTGTTGCTTAACTTTCTCAGCAAAAGAGCGAACTCACCGGACAAATTCAGGTAGCCGTTGAAAAAGGTTTTATTGGCAGAGAGCATAAACGCACCATAAAATGTTTTTTTACGATCCATGGGTGTTATCTTAATCATATTGTTTTCATCTGTTGATCTGAACTCGCCGTAGGTGTTCTTTGTGCACATAAGAAATGCGGCAAAGCTATAGTCTTCAAAAAAGTTGTAGGTAAGTCCTCCCATATATATCCTTTCTGATTTCAACTTTGGATTACCTGTTCGATAGGTGGTAGAGGACAGGTAGGTTTTGAACGGATTGAGTACGTAATAGGCCGGCTGGTCTTTAGTGGTTGATAAATCGATTACGATAATATGATTCTCGGAAGGGGTATAGGTCAGATTAAAAGAGGGAATAAGGTTTACGGCGTGCCTTGATATACTCTCATTCGTGCTTTTCTGCTCACCATCCGCCTTGTATGTCTCCAGCTTGAGGCTTACCATCGTATTCAGGTGCTTGTTCCATTGATGGCGGAGCGTAGTATAAGCGGAAAACGCGTATTCGTTAAAATCGAAATGATTACTTTTGCGGGGATCGTCGATATAGTTTCCGTCCATCTTGTAATTGTAAGCGTAATCATTGCGTGAACGGGTGATATAGAAAGTGCTTCCCGACATCAGGCTGGTGGCAGGCGTAAATGAGTGGTTATAGCGTATCCATATACCGTAAGAATCCACATCGGTCTGGCTTTTCTGGAGGATGTCTGCTTTGTTGATGATGTCCGTATCGGCTATCTTATCATAAAGATTGTGTGTATAGTTTTTGGGGCGGGACATTCTATAATCCAGGTCTGCATAGAATACACTTCCTTTATCGTTTACTTTGAACGTATAGTTCAGGTTGGCGTTCAGATTGGAAAACTTGTCCGGGTTGTAAGTGTTGCTATATGACCGATAAAGAGAGTCGAGAACTGTAGCGGAGGACTTTTTGTACGCTGCATCTGAAGTTGAAGAGTTGTCTGTGTCGATACCTCCTGCTCCAAATTGGACGCCGATGGTATGCTTCCGGTTCAGTTCGTAGTCTAAATTGAAATATCCTGAGAACAGCAGGTTTGTGTTTTTGTTGTTATACCTTTCTGTAGTCTGTAAATTGGTATTATAATATCTGTTCTCATTTACTATCTCATTCTTGTATCTGGAATTGTTTACGTAGACTCCCGAAGTGATGTAGGTTTTCTTTTTCGTGTAATTTATGCTGAATACGCCATTCTGACTGTTCAACCCATATTGTCTGTCTGTCAGTGATAGGTTGTATTGTGCTCCTTCATCTTCCCGTTTCTTCATAATCAGATTGATGACACCTAGATTTCCGCCTACTCTGTATTCTCCCATGGGATTTGCGACAACCTCGATGCGCTCGACATCTTCTGCGCGCACGTTTTTCAGGTAAGCATCCATCGGAATATGAATGTTTTTTCCATTTACAAGTAATACAGCACTGCCGCCTGCGGTTTCCCGGAGTGTAATATTCCCTTCGAACGTAGGAACTTTCAGCACCGGAATGAATCGCATAAACGAATAGAGGTCGCTCCCCTTGGCATGGGGAGAATTCTCCAGTTTGTCTATGATTACTTTATTTCCGTTGCGAACCATGCGTGGTTTGGCATTGGCGGTTACTACCACTTCGCCAAGGGATATGTACTTCATTCTTATGGTCAGCAATTTGTCCGCATAGGTTGGGGCGGACACTTCCGAAGCATAATCTTCGTAACCGTAAGCTGCCACATCCAGCAGAACGTTGGGTGGACAGGAGGGAATAAGAAACATTCCTAATGTGTCGGTCAGGATGGTGCAAACTGCCCGTTTGCTATCTTTTTCAATAACAGTCACCACGGCTTGTGGTATGGAGGCGTTCTCCATATTGAGTACTTTCCCTTGAATCTGAGTTTGGGCGGAAGCTTTACAAAAGAACGCCAGGAGATAAATGATAATGATAAAAAAATGTCTCATAGTCAGAATGTGTTTTCAGATACTATTATTGCAATCGGCCTTTCATTTCCTCATTGGCACGGTCTTCCACATTACGTGTTTTCTTGTTGCCGAATGTGATGGAGTAGGATGCATGTAGCATCCAGTAGTCTTTCTTCCAGGTGGTATATCCGTAGTCGGGTTGTTCGTAATAAGTCTTCTCCTGCTTGCGCAAATACTTTCTTACTCCTATCGACAGCGATGAATAGTTGAAACGCTTTGTTAAATTCAGAGTCATTCCATGTCTGGCCGGTATCGAGAAATCACTGCCTGTATCTTTGCCGGAATAGTCGTAACTAAGATTCGTTGATAGCCTGTGCTTATTGGAGAGTACAACGCTGATGCTGGCATCGAACATCATGGAATGTACTTTTTCAGTAGCGAACATCCCCTCTTGGGTATTCTTGTATTTGCGGAAAAGGTAATCGATGGACATGGATATGTTCAGGTTGTCGTCGAAAAAGTCTTTATCTACGGAAAACTCCGAAATATGATAGAGCATACTTCCGCGATTGACAGGAAGAATCTGTACCTGATTATTCTTGTCATATTGTTTTAGGTTGGCGATTAGATTGTCTCCATACATTACATAAGAAAGGAGTGTGTAATCCTCTAAAAAGTTATAGGTGATGCCTCCCTGGTACAGGATATTGGACTTCAAATGGGGATTTCCTGTATGATAGGTAGTGGGCGACAGATAAGTTTTGAAAGGATTCAGTTGCCTGTATCCCGGTTGGTAGGTCGTGCAGGAGGCCGATAACGAAAATACGTGCCGGGCAACAGGCCTGTAGGTGAGGTGGAGCGAAGGAGCGAAATTGATGTCGTGTCTGGATATCTTGTCTCCGGTTGCACGCTGCTTACCCGATGCGCCATATACGTTCATGGCAAGCATGAACATGAGGTTCAGTTTGGGACTCCATTGATGGCGTAGGGTAGAGGATGCGGACAAGGTGTAATCGTCAAAATCCAAACAATTGCTCCAGCCTGCATCATCCGTATATTCCGCACCTTTCCTGTTGCCATATACATAGTCGTAGCGTGCGCGGGAGGCGTAGAAAGAAAGGTTATTGAACAGCATGGTGCTACCCGTGAACCTGTGATTGTAGCGCAACCATATACCGTAGGAATCAATCTTTGTCCGGTTTTGCTGGATAACGTCTGCCTCGCTGACTTCTTCTTCTTCAATAAGCTTGGTGTACAAATTGCGTGTATTGCTTTGCGGGCGCGACATCCTGTAGTCGAAGTCCGCATAGAACATGCTTCCTTTGTCGTCCGTTTTCAAGGTGTAATTCAGGTTTGCGTTCGCATTCGTGAATTTGGAGGGATTATCGGTCTTGCCCTGCGACAGGTAAACGGAGTCTACCCTATCATATCCCAAGCGTTTGTATTTCGATTCGGTCTCATTTTTATTGTTCGTGTTGTTTCCTCCCACTCCCAACCGGATGCCGAATGTATTTCTTTTGTTCAATTCATAATCCATATTGAAGTAGCCGGAGAGCATCAACAGACATTCTTCGATGCGATTGTTCTCGATAGTCTGCCGGTTGCCTGTATAAAAGCGGTAATCATTCAGAGAATTGACATTGCTACATGCATGATTAGTGAATATGCCGGCCGTCATGTAGGTTTTTCCGGACGTATAGCTCAGGCTGAAGGTGCCGTTCTGGCTATTTTTATCTATTTGTCTATCTGTTACGGAAAGGTTGCATTGCACTCCTTCGTCTTCCCGTTTTTTCATTATCAGATTGATTACTCCGGTTTCTCCTGAGACTTTATATTCTCCCATAGGATGGGCTACAACTTCGATACGCTCCACATTTTCTACACGCACATTTTTCAGATAGGCGTCCATAGGAATATGAATATTCTTTCCGTTGACAAGGAGTGTTGCATTGCCTCCCGCTGTTTCGCGCAGAGTGATATTCCCTTCAAACGTAGGAACTTTCAGCACCGGGATAAATCGCATGAACGTATACAGGTCGCTCCCCTTGGCATGAGGAGAATTTTCCAGTTTGTCTATCAGAACTTTGTTTCCGTCGCGCAACATGCGTGGTTTGGCATGGGCGGTCACTACCACTTCGTCAATTGTCAGGTAATTCAGCCTTACCGTAAGCGGACGTTCTGATGGAGACGCCGAAATTTCCGAAGTATAATCTTCGTAACCGTATGCCGCCACATCCAGCAGCAACCGTCCCTGATACGTCGGAAGTAGAAATCTGCCGAGACTGTCTGTCGCCGTTGTATAAAGGGCTTGTTTCGTCTCCTTATTTATCACTGTCACCACCGCTTCCGGCACAGCGCCGTTTTCAGCGTTAACAACCTTTCCCTGCATCTTATTTTGGGCGTGCCCCTTCGCGGGAAGTATCAGCAAACACAGGATGAACATAAGACATGCCCCCTGGTATCGAGTGTGTTTTTCATTGCACATAACAAGCATTCATTAAAGGTTATGACCAAGACTTATTCCATCTTGTTCTTCGGCAAAGAAAAAGACTTTTCGCTGTTTCCGGTTGGACAAATGGACATAAAAGGAGGACAAACGGAGGATTATGGTCATTCTTTGCTTCGGAAATTCGACTTTTAGACCTCTCAGCCTGTCCGGAAACCCTTGAATTGATAAATTCAGGCGCGGATGACGCGGATTCCGCGGATAAACTGAAAAATATCCGTGAATTCCGCGTCATCCGCGTCTAAAATAATCATCCCGTAAACAGGTAGTGCGTTTTCAATCCCTCCTTCCGGCAACTTTATTTTTCCTCATTGAGCAGTGCGCTCGGCGTTACATTAAAGTATTTGGTGAAGCACCGGGTGAAGTATTTCGGGTCGTTGAATCCTACTTTATAGGCTATTTCCGCAATGTTCATCTCCTTGTTTTCCCGGTTCTTCAGCAACATTTCGCGGGCAATGTTCAGGCGGTAGTTTCGGATGAACTGCCCGGCAGACTGGCCGACAAGGCTTTGCAGCTTTTTGTTCAGCAGACTCTTGCTCATGCCTGCCGCTTCGCAGAAGTCGCTGACTTCAAAGTAAGAGTTCTTGTAGTGTTCCTGAATGATGTTCATGATGAGATTGAGGAATTTCTTGTCTCCCGACTCCTCATCGATATTCAACTCCTCCACATCCATTCCCATCGCAAACTTCCGCTGGTAGCGTTTCCGGTTCTCCAGGATGTTTTCGATGCGGGTCAGCAGCAGGGTTTCGTCGAAAGGTTTCAGCAGATATTCGTCCACTCCGGTGCGGAAGCTCTCGATGCGGGCTTCCTGCGAAGTCTTGGCGGTCAGCATCAGGAAGGGGATGTGAGAGATGGCGATGTTCTCTTTCACCTTGCGCGACAGTTCCACGCCGTCCATCACGGGCATCATCAGGTCGCTGATGATAAAGTCGATGTGCTGTGAGTTCACTATCTCCAGCGCCTCGGCTCCGTTGGCGGCTTCGCTGACGTTGTACTTTTCCCGCAGGATGGAGCGGATGTATCCGCGCATGTCCGCATTGTCCTCTACCACTAAGATGTTCAGGTTCTTCTTTTCGGCGGGGGAGGACTGTCCGGCGTCGGCGGGGACAGGTTCGGCATGATATTCGGCTATCTCGGTTGCCGGGCTGCCTTCTTCTTCGGACAGGGGCAGCAGGACGCGCAGCGAGCAACCCGCCGTCGGGTTGTTGCGCGCCTCGATGTTGCCGCCGTGCATCTGTACGATGCGCTTGCACAGGTAGAGGCCGATGCCGCTGCTCGCTTGGCCGTACATCGGGTATTTGGTTTGTCCCTGCGACTGGTAGAAGCGGTTGAAGATTTTGCCGATATCGTCGGCTGGGATGCCGCTGCCCGTATCGCTGACGCAGAGGTAGAGCGAGGCTTCGCGGTCAGCTCCTGCCGGCAGCAGGGCGATGAACAGAGATACGCTTCCGCCGTCCGGGGTAAACTTGATGGCATTGCTCAGCAGGTTGGTCAGCACCTTGTGCATGGCTTCTTCATCATACGCGATTTCGGGTGAGGCCATCCGGTAATAGCGTTTCAGCGTGATGTTCCGTTCGCGGGCGAAGACCTCGAACGGGGCAATCAGTTCGTCGGCAAATTTCAGGAAGTTGTTTCTGCTCTTCACTATCTCCAGCTTGCCCGATTCCACTTTCCGGAAGTCCATGAGCTGGTTCACCAGCGACAGCAGGTATTTGGAGTTGCGCTCCACGAAGTGCAACTGCTCGATGACCTGCGGGTTGTAGCTCAGTTTCAGGGCGCGTTCTATCGGCCCGATAATCAGGGTAATCGGCGTGCGGAATTCGTGGGTGATATTGGTGAAGAAGGCTATCTTGTCCAGCGTCAGTTCCTGCACCTTGCGCGCCATCCGCGCCAGTTGCACTTTCTGGCGGGTGATTTTCTCGTTTTGCTGTTTCAGCACCTGGTTGCGGCGCGACAGTTCTTCGGTCTGCTTCTCCAGCAGTTGCTTCTGTTCGTTCAGCTCGTGGGTGCGCTGTTCCACCTTGCGGTGCAGCAGCTCTTTCTGCTTCTTCAAAGTACGCACGCGTAGCTGGTAGAACTGCCAGACGCCTATCGAAAGCAGGACGACAACCAGAATCACAAACCAAGTGGTCTTGTAGAAGTAGGGCTGTATGATGATTTTCAGTTCGGCTATCTTTTCTTCCTCCTCTTCATTTTCGGGCGAATACCTCACTTGCAACGTGTACTTGCCGGGCGACAGGTTGGTGTAGCTGGCAAAGCGTCTGTTACGCGGGGCTTGTATCCACTGCTTGTCAAAGCCGATAAGGCGGTAGCTGTACGTGGCGGCATTGTCGGGCTCGAAGTCCAGGGCGGAAAACTCCAGCGAGAAAGATTTCATTCGTTCGTGGATTTTCACTTCTCCGGTCACGGCAATGTCTTGGGGCAACTGCTCGCTGCCCGCCAGTACTTCTTCGTTTCCGGCTATCAGTTTGGTGAAGCGCAGTTGCGAAGGCTGCGAGGGAGTGTTGGGCAGGTCGCACTCAATCTCCACCATCCCCGCTACATTTCCGAAGTACAGTCCGTTGCGGGCCGAACGGCAGGCGGCGTTCCAATAGAACTGGGTATTTGCCAGCCCGTCGTGTTGCGTGTAGTTGATGAACCGTCCTTCCGGTTTCAGGAAGCGCGAAAGGCCGTTGTTAGTGGCTATCCACAGGCAGCCTTTGTCGTCTTCTAGGATGCTGCGGATACTGTTGTTGGGCAGGCCGTGGGCGGTGGTGTAGTTGATGAACCGTTCGTTTCCCTTCTCGTCGGTGGCCCGTTTGTAGATGCCGTAGCCATTGCTTCCCAGCCACAGGGTTCCGTCGCGGGTTTCATAAAGACAGGTAATTTTCTCTATCAGTCCCGAGGCGGGATCGTCCAGTTTGTATTTCAGGTGGCGGTAGGCGAAAGTGCTGTCCGCCGCTTGCCCCTTGCGGGAATGCAGGTCGATGATGTAGACACCTTCCAGGCAGCCCATCCACAGGTGTCCGTCCTTGTCGATGATAGAGCCGATGCATCCGCGGATGTTCTCGGCGGCGTGGTCGGGCAGGGGAGAGAGTAGCTTCCCGGCATTGAAGTCATAAAAGAAGATACCCTGGTTGGCGCCAATCCACATGCCGCTGTTGATGGGGTCGTAAATCAGTGCGCCGATGAAGTTCACCGGAAACGGGCTTCCTTTCCAGGTGGCGATGACTTTTGCCGCTTGGTTCGGATGCTTCGGATCCAGCACGTTGATGCCGCCGCCCCAAGTGCCCACCCATAACCGGTTTTGACCGTCGGCGGTGATGGCACTCACCGAATTGTGGCTCAGAATTCCGTCTTCGTTGGTGTAGTGGGTGAAGCTGTCGCTGCCTTTTTCTTTCCGGTTCAGCCCGCTTTCCACGCAGCCTACCCACAAGGTCCCTTCCTTGTCTTCATAAATGGCGTTTACGGGGTTGTGCGACAGGGTGCGCGGATTCTCCTTGTCGTGCAGGTAGTTCTGTATGGACAGCCGTTTGGCGGTCAGTTTGTTGATGCCTCCGCTTTCGGTTCCTATCCAGATGTGCTTTCCTTCCACCATCATGCAGTTGATGAAGTTGCTGTTCAGCAGGTTGGCGCCGGTGGCGGAGAAGCGGTCGCCGATGCGCTCGAAGTTATCCTTGATGGGATTGTAGATGTTGATACCTTTCAGGCTGGAGATAATCAGTTGCTTGTCGTAGGTCACTGCCAGGTGGGTCAGGAAGTCTTGCGACAGCGAGTGCGGGTCGCCTGTCACGTGTTCGTAGTGCTTCACGATGTTCTCGCTTCGGTTGTAGCGGTAGAGGCCTTTGCTGGTGGCAATCCACACCTCGTTCTCCTTGCTGATGAAGTCGGCGAAGAGGATGTCGGCGTCAAAGCTCAGGCAGTCGGCAATGGGAGTGGCTTTCAACTTGTCGGACGTGTCGGTGTCCACCTTGTACAACTTTCCTTCCAGTCCTATCCATACTTTCCCGTCTTCGTCTATGTCGCGGAAGATAAAGTCGCTTCGGTTCAAGCCGGGAGCTTGCAGGGTATGGATGTGGGCGATGTCGCCCCGTTGGTCGAAGGTGAGGCGCACCAGGCGGTTGCCGCAATGCAGCCAGATGCGTCCTTGCGAGTCGCATATCACGCAGGAGGCGGGTTGCCGGGACAGTTCCGCCGTTTCTTCTTTCTGCTCCATCAGGGGGACGGACTTCAAGGTATGCAGGTCGATGATGTCCGTACCGCCTTCCGATACCATCCACAGCCGTCGGAAAGCATCTTCATATACGTTGCGGATGAAGTTGCTTTTGAGCGGGCAGTGCGGTGTGCCCGGGGTGAAGTTGATGAATTCGTATCCGTCGTACCGTGAAAGACCGCCGCCTGCCATGGATATCCACAGGAAACCGTGACTGTCTTTATACAGGTCGTCGATGAAGTTGTGGGGCAGGCCCTCGTTCATGGTGATGTAGGTGATGTTGTAGCGGTCGGCCGGCGATTCTTGCGCACGTAGCGGCAGAAGGCCGCATACCGACAGGAGACTATATAATATAATAAGGTGTAAGGATGTGTGCATTCTCATCTTCCTAAGTATTAGGGGAGCAAAGTTAAGCGATTCGGCGGTAAGATGAAAAAAAACGCCCCTTCTTTTGCCCGGAATGTCTGTTTGTCCACTTAAAATGTCCGTTTATCCACCTGAAAATAGCCGGAACGTGCGTATTTTTGTAAGCAGAATTAGTATTGATATCTATTATGAAAAACTTTTTGCACATCGCTGCCTGCTCGGCGGGCATTTTGCTTGCGGGTTGCACATCCCCGGCATTTACCCCTACTGCCTCGCCCAATCCTTGGCAGGACGACTATTCCGCTTTGTCTTCGATGGAAGATTATCGCTCGTGGGGAACTTATAACGTACACGACCCATCCTGCCGGAAACTGGGTGACTATTATTATATGTATTCCACCGACGCCATTTTCCGCGAGAACCGCAAGGAGGCGGCTGAAAAAGGAGTACCGTTGGGATATATCCAGGTGCGCCGCTCCAAAGACCTGGTCAATTGGGAGTTTCTGGGATGGGCTTTCCCCGAGATTCCGCAGGAGGCGGTGCAGTGGGTGCGCAACCATGCCGGCGGAAAGGGAGCTACCAATATCTGGGCGCCTTACATCATTCCTTATAAGGATAAGTACCGGCTTTACTTCTGTGTGTCGGCTTTCGGACGCAAGACGTCTTACATCGGCCTGGCGGAGTCCGATTCGCCCGAAGGCCCTTGGACGCAGCGCGGCTGTGTGGTCAAGACCGACGATACCACGCCGATGAACGCTATCGACCCCAGCGTAATCATCGACCCCGCCACCGGAAAGTGGTGGATGCATTATGGCTCTTTCTTCGGTGGCCTGCATTGCGTGGAACTGAATCCTGAAACCGGATTGGCGCTTACCGAGGGTGACTTGGGACATCTCACGGCTCGCCGTGCCAATTACCGCAAGGATAACCTCGAAGCACCCGAGATTGTCTATAATCCCGATTTGAAGCAATATTATCTGTTCACTTCCTACGACCCGCTGATGACTACTTACAACGTGCGTGTAGGTCGTTCGGATAAGGCGGAAGGTCCTTTTGTCGATTACGCCGGCAAGGTCTTGGCCGATACCACGAACAACTTCCCTATTCTGACTGCTCCCTATCGGTTTGCCAATCATCCCGGTTGGGCGGGCACAGCGCACTGCGGTGTGTTCACGTCGGACGACGGGCGCTATTTCATGGTGCATCAGGGCAGGCTTTCGCCGCACAATCAGTTGATGGATCTCCACCTGCGCCAGGTGTTCTTTACCGAAGAGGGATGGCCTGTTGTTTCGCCCGAACGGTATGCAGGCAGTGCGCCCCGACAGTTCACGTCGGCCGATATGGTGGGCGAATGGGAAATTATCCGTGTGCAGGAACCGCTGTACGAACGGCAACTCGAAGCCGGACAGATTCTCTGGGGCGAAGGGGAGCTGAAGGACGAGGAGTGGAACGTTTCCCGACCGCTGTCTTTGCTGACCGCCGGACAGCTCGGTGGAGATAAGGGAACATGGGAACTGGCGGAAGCCGGGCAACTGCTCACCCTGAATCTCGGTGGCGAAGAAATAAAGAACCTGATTGTCTTTGCCGGCCACGACTGGGAGAATGAGACTGAAACTATTCTGTTTACAGGACTCGACGCCAGGGGGCGGTCGGTGTGGGGGCTGTCTCTTATACACATCTCCGAGCCCACGAGACCGGAGCCTATCTCGT
>ENA-OYYE01000065-OYYE01000065.1-human-gut-metagenome-genome-assembly--contig:-NODE-65-length-66838-cov-8.139646_pt1 | contig 66838 bp, 46 predicted proteins | sample MGYA00243244_ERZ653437 | MGnify/ENA primary metagenome ERZ653437 (study PRJEB26926, sample SAMN06165130) | human gut metagenome | biome: ENVO:00009003; feature: ENVO:2100002; material: ENVO:00002003...
AAGAAAAAGAAAAAACTGCTGCTGATGATGATAATCCCGATATTCGAAGTCCGCAGAAAACACCGCACCCCATCGGCTCTGCCAAGCATACCTCCTACCCGGCAATGAACTTTCCAACAGACACAAGCCTCCTTTCCAGGCAAAACGAACGGCGTTTCCAACCCAAACGAGTGGCGTTTCCACCCGAAACACGTGGCATTTCAGACCGAAACCAACGGCGTTTCGGACGAAAACAAGCGGCATTTCGGACGGAAACCAGTGGCATTTCAGATTGGAACGAACATCGTTTCAAACAGCAGTGTGCAGGACTATCCCGGTCGGTGATAAACCTACCGGCTCTAAAAGCTTGGAATTTCACTAAGCATTCTCCGGCTGTCCCGCCTCATAGTGGCGAATTATATGTTCACCAATCTTTCAGCGTTCCAAAAGCCTTTGATACTCAGCTCAATTCCTCCTAATTAGCTGTACCTAACTGGTGTTAAATAGGAGATTTATGAATCAATCATCTTCTTCGGTCGGCTTAAGAGATATGCGAAATAACCGGATGAATGCATATACTTACCGACTGAGTGGCAAAAGGTGAATTAGACAAAAAAAACGGATAGCTTCCAATTTTTTGCTGACTTGTATTCTCTTTTTGCAGAAACTTTTATAGCTTTGCAGCATTAAATATCTATGCTTACACTTCTTTTCACCTACTAAACGCCGACTATTATAACCCTAAAATAATTGAGATATGACATTAAAATCGTGGATGAAATGCACATGGCAACTACTGTGTTGCTTTATTTTGCTGACAGCTTGCAGTGACGATGCAGTGGAAGAATCAAACTCCATAACTTTACCTCCCGAGACGGAGATTTTGTTTGAAAAGGGAATCAACTTTTCGACAACTGCCGGTACTCGGTCTTTAGAATTCGAAGCTACGGAAGACTGGGAAATAACGATTGCAACTACACGCAGTGGTGAAGTTTGGTATCAGGTTTATCCACTCAGCGGAGGTGCGGGAAAAGCAAAAGTCTCTATCAGTGTGGATGAAAACACCGGTTATGACGAACGCAGCGTAGCCATTACCATCAATGCCGGAAAAACAAACAAGACTTTGATGGTTTCGCAGAAACAGAAAGATGCCTTGTCGGTGACCAGCAACCGCATGGAAATGAAGCAAGGCGGAGGAACACTGAACATTGAAGTGGAAACCAATGTGGAATACAAGGCAGTCATTGCGGACGATTGTCAAGACTGGATTAAACCGACAACCACTCCTACCCGAGGAGTAACTACCTCTACCGCAAGTTTCACAATCAGTCCGAATGAGGAACGCGTGAAACGTGAGGGAACAATTTACATCACTGACGGCAAGTTGACAGAACAGGTAAAGGTGTATCAGCATGGAGGGGATATTGTGTTGTTGAACGCAAATGAATATCCCGTTGGAGATCGTGGAGAGACGATTAAGGTAGAGCTGCGCAGCAACTGCGCCTATGGCGTTAAAATGCCGGAGGTGGATTGGATTAAGGAAGCTACGCTGACTCGGGGAATGTCCAGCCATACGATTTACTATACCATCAGTGCCAACGAAGAGAATGAATCCCGTAGAGCAAAGATTATTTTCTACGATAAAGATAACACATCTATCGCAGATACACTGACCGTGATACAGGCGCAAAAAGATGCTGTGGTGGTAGATACGAAAAGTATCGAATTAAAATCTCCCAACGACACCGTCTTCTCTATTGATGTGAACGCGAATGTCGACGTGGAGGTACGGCCGGCAGATACCTGCCAATGGATTACAGAAAGTACAGCTACCCGCGGATTACAACTTCGAAAAATTTATTTGAAAGCAACGCGGAATGACAGTTTCTCTCCCCGTCGTGGCAGAGTGCTTGTGAAAAGCAAAAATGGAAATGAATGCGATACGTTGAAAATTTGGCAGGCAGGTAAACCTACTTCTGTGAAATTGGAGCAAACAACGTTGGAGGTTCCTAAAGAAGGTAAATCATATCGGATAAAGGTAGATGCGAATGTTGCGGTAGCGATGAAGCGGTGGGAAGTATTGGAACCGGAATCTGATTATCTGGAGCAAGATCCTAATAGTTCTACTTCTACCGAGACCTTTTGGAACTCGCCCCTATTCTATTATAAGAATAAGCCTGGAATATCTTATGAAGCCACAATGTCAGCTGATGGACAATACCTGGAGATAAAGGTAAATCCGGCAATGAGTTCACAGCAAGCGGCTCCTGTTACTGTAACTATCTATGGAGAGCATGAAAACAGGGAAGCGAAGCTGACTATCCAACAGGAGCCCGATCCAAACAAGATGCTCAGTTTGCATTTAGACGATTTAGGAAAACAGATAATGGCAAGGATTTGTATGCAATCCTACCAAGCATTGAAACAGATTTATACTCAAGAGGAAATGTATAGCCGTCAGGGAGTACGGGAAGAGGGATACAACGAGTGGACATTATTCATTAACCATCAGTTGACATCAAATCACAGTCGCGTAACAGAAGCACGTAATCTTTGTTATTCAGCGATAAACCAGACATTATTTATGAAGCATGGAGTACAGAATTCCCGAAATGAAGAATTTACGCCTACCGATAGTACGGCCATACTGGCGTTATTGGATATGCAACGCTTCATCCTGCACTATCAAATGGCTAATATTTGGGGACAGGCTGTATGCTTGAACCAATACCCTTCAGTTTTTGATGCAATCAATGTTCCTGCTATGACAAAAGATGAATTGTTAGAACACTTCAAAGGGTCCTTGTTGCTGGCACGTGAATACCTGCCTGCCGAAAAATCTGCATTGACAACACCTGACGATTATTTCTTCCCTTCACGTGATCTGCCTTCTTTATTATTAGCTCGTATCTATGTGGAACAGAATAAATATGCTGAGGCTAAAGCGTTGTTGACTGAAATCGTAAATAGCGGCAGATACCAATTGGGTGAGATGATTTATCGACTAATTGATCCGAATGAAGATCAGACGACTCGTGCTACGCAGCCTTTTGAGTATGTCTCCGCTATTTGTTTCAGCTATGCGGAAGCAATGCTGATGCTCTCTGAATGTGAATATCATTTAGGCAATTCAGCCCAGGCTGAAGAGTATTTGAAGACAGTAGTTGCCGCCAATGTCGGCACTCCGGCTTATCCGTCTCCTCGGGCAGATGGTAATAATGCAACTATAGAAATCCGTACTGCAAATGATTTTATCAATCGCCTGGCAGATGTCTGGCAAGTACAATTAAAGGGTACAGGTACTTATTTTGCTTTCATAAAGCGCAACGGCATTGCCGAACAACGTCTGAATATACCCGCCTGGCGATTAGTGTTCCCGATTCCTATGGAGGAAGTCCATACTAATCCGTATATAAGGCAGAATGAGGGATATAATTAACTCGACTTATACACATTTCAGTTGAGAAGTTAAGTTAAAGGAGTTAGAGGAGTTAAAGAAGTTAGAAGGAGTTATAGCTCAATAGTTCTGCTTATGATTGCCAAAACTATCGAGCTTTAACTCCTGAGCGAAGCGATAACTCCTCTAACTCCTTTAACTCCTAAAAAAACTCCACAGATAAACCCGATTAAGGAACATCAGCGTTATCCCCAGTATGGCTCTCAATGTATTTCGTAGGACACGTTTTATAGTATTTCTTAAATACCTTCTCGAAATGTTTGAGGTCACAAAATCCAAGTTCGTCCGATACCTCCGTGACTAACTTGTTTCCGGAAAGTAGCAATTTCTTTGCCTCCCCCATTTTGTATTCAAGTATAAATCTTGAAGGGGTCATTTCGGCATACGTCTTCATCTTGTTGAAAAAGAGAGTACGGCTCATCTTCATATCCCCACAAAGATTTTTTATGGTATATTTATTTTTCGACAAGTTCTCAGACAATAAATTCCACACTCTGTTCTTGAAATCCGTCGTAACCTTATCCTCCTCCTTAACAGGAATTTCGTCAGTCGCGGCATCCGTCCCCTTTTGCTTCGTCTGATCCAACCTGGATTTTTGTTTGATGAGCATACGCAGATCTACACAGATTTGAGTAAAGTTCTCCGTCAACACTTCCAACCTGTGCGCTCCACTTTTAGAATACAAAAGATATTTTTCATCGTCATATTTCCTCAACAACAGCATAACGGGAATATCAGCCGCAACTTCGTCTTTATTGAACAGCAGGCAGAGCTTGTCCCCCGAAACGCCATTCACGTTTTCATCTATCAGAACCGCGTCAGGTTTCTGACGGGCGCATTCGCTGAATATCAGATTCGGATTCTCCAAAATGGTGAGACGAAAATAATCGGACAGGGACTCTTTCAGATAATTGCTGTAGGTCTTGTCGGCCATTACCAGCATTACATGAGGATAGACAGGAACTACCTGATTTCGTTCTTCTGTCGGATTTGCCGTAGTATCTGCGGGAAGATAATCGTTTTCGTTACCGACAGCATGTTCAAGTCCGATACTTTCATTACTCAATATATCCAGTTCTGCTTTATCACAGACCATAGAATAACGGAATTCCCCAAAAGTAATCAGTTGCCTGATATGTGTCACCATAAAAATGGCTGTGCCGGCCAATAAGATCAAAAAGAAACTCTCAATAGGAATCAAATAACCGAACGAGGGGAAATTTGATAAAAGTACAGTCAAAGCGTGACTGCTTTCCAATGAATTGGTACTAAAGTTAGAAATCGCACACACCTGTAAGCACAGGGTTAAAACCAGATAATGAGTTTTCATACTTGCTTTAGATATTAAGATAAAATTAAATAATAATAACACGTTTCTTAAATTTGCTGCAAGTATAAGCTTCCTTACACACTTAGAATGGGTATAAATTTACATAATCGTTGGGGATAAATTGTCAGGTGGGTAATTTTTTATCAATGCTACGAAAAAAAGACTTGTTTTCATATTTCCATTTGATAACCGAAGGAGAAAAATCATTTTATCGATGAAAAGTCAAGCGGGATTGCCTTTGGAAAAGTTATATCATCGCCATCTTCGGTATCGCTGTCGGACTCCCCGAAAATGTAGGCGGGACTAAAGTAAAGCAAATTTATCCTGGTATTGGCATAAGAAAGGAAAGATATAAGAAGTTAACTTCATATACTACATGATGTTAACTTCCTGTAGATACGATATTATACATTATTTTGAGGGACAAAAGCACCTAAGAACCTGTTCCTGCGCACCCTTTTCTTATTGGTTCTTTTTGTAGCTTTTCACTGCCCAGACATTGAAAACAAGTGCAAAGGCAAGCAAAGCACCTAACTGGGGGAGCAAATCAGTAAAGCCGCCGCCACGCAGGTAAACGGTGCGCATCACTTCGACGAAATAACGCAAGGGATTGAAGCGGGTAATCCATTGCGCCCAGGCAGGCATACTATGAACCGGCGTGAACAGGCCGCTCATCAGGATAAGAATAAGCATGAAAAACCACATGACGAACATGGCTTGCTGCAACGTGGCCGAATGATTGGAAATGACTAACCCAAAACCGGAGACCACAGGCAGGAATACCAAGGCAAAAACATAGATGGTAAGGAAATGACCGACGGGCAAGATGCCATAGAACAGCCATGCCAGGATAAAGCAAATGGTAAGAACGACGAATCCTATCAGCCAATAGGGCACCAACTTGGCAGCGATGAAAGTGAATTTAGAGACCGGAGTCACGTTGATTTGCTCGATGGTTCCAGTCTCCTTCTCTCCCACTACATTGAGCGCGGGAAGAAAACCGCAAATCAGCGTCAGCAGTATGACCATTAAGGCGGGAACCATAAAAAGTTTGTAGTTTAAGGTGGGATTATAAAGGTTGTGGGTAAAGACCTTCACGCGGGGAAGCGGCCTGCCTGCCAAAGTTTTCGCCGGTGTCTCCGCCCGCAACTCACGGGTATAATCACTGATGATGGCGGACAGGTAGGAGGCGCCAAGACTTCCTTTCGTACCGTTCACGGCATTGGCAGCGAGCAACAAGCGGGGAGCTTTGCCGTTCACCCAATCCTTTTCAAAGCCACGGGGGATTTCCAGAATGACATCCGCAGAACCGGCCTCGACGGACAGCAAGGCTTCTTCATACGTAGCGGGAAGCGCCGCCATACAAAAGTAGGTGGAGGCACCAATCTTATCCACCAGACGGCGGGACAATGCGGAGTGGTCGTTGTCCACAATATCCAGATTGATATTCTTTATCTCTAAATTAGCAGCCCAGGGCATCAGTATCATAATCATACAAGGGAATATGAAAATCAGCTTAGGCAAAAATGAATTGCGGAATAGCTGCTTGAATTCTTTTTCAATGAGGAAACGAAGCATGGGATTTACTATTTACGATTTGACGATTTACTATTTATTACTTACCACTCACTATTTATTACTACTTACTACTCACTACTTACTACTCACTACTTACTACTTACTACTCACTACTTACTACTTACTACTCACTACTTACTACTCACTACTTCCAATCACTCCAAGCGGATTTTGAATTTCTTGAAGCTGACAGCTATCAATAGCATTGCCATCGCCGCTAAAATACCCATTTCGGTAAATACGAATGAGACATCCACCCCTTGAATCATCAGTTTCCTGACTGCCTGAATGTACCAGCGGGCAGGGATGGCGGCGGAAAGGGCTTGAAGGACGGAAGGCATACTTTCAATAGGAAATATCATGCCCGAAAGCAACATAGTGGGCATCATCAGCACCAATCCGGATGCCAACATAGCGGCTACTTGCGTGCGGGTGAGCGTGGAAATGAGCAGTCCCAGCGCCAAAGAAACAAAAATAAACAGCAAGGACACCACCACTAACCAGAACAGGCTACCCGCCACGGGAACATCGAGCATATAAACGGAGAGCAACAAAATGGTGACTAAATTGATAAAGGATAGGACAAAGTAAGGCACTGCTTTAGCAAGGATGATGAAAAGCGGTTTTACCGGAGAAACCAGCAAGACTTCCATCGTTCCCATCTCTTTCTCGCGCACGATGGAGATAGAGGTCATCATGGCGCAAATCAACATCAGGATAAGCCCCATGACGCCGGGTACAAAATTATAAGCGCTTTTCATCCGGGGGTTGTACAGCAGTTTGACTTGGGGTGTGATGAGAGCGTCACCCACTCCCGGCGGCAGCATGTCCCGTCCGGTCATCACAATGATATTCGTGGCATAGCCCACCTGCATGGTAGCCATATTGGGGTCGGTGGCATCGGAAATAATCTGCACGCCCGATTCGCCGGTATACAGATTCTCCGCGAACCGCTCACTAAAGGCTATCGCCATGTCGATATCTCCTTTTCTGAGAAGCCCCTCCACTTCTTCGGGGGCATGTACGCTACCGGTAACGGTGAAATACTCGCTGGCATCCAGACGGTCAATAATGCGCCGGGTGGCGACATCGTTGGAGGGGTCGAGCACAGCAACCCGCACATTCCTCACCTCGGTAGTGATGGCAAAGCCGAAAAGGATAATCTGCACAATGGGCATACCGAGCAGGATGAGCATCGTGCGCCGGTCGCGGAAGATGTGATAGAACTCTTTGAGGACGAAACTGCTTCCCGTTCCCCTGAAAAGGGTGAGGAAATATTTTAGCGGTGATTTCATATCAAATGCGATTTTGATGGTTTGTAATCTTTAAAGGAGACGGTGAAAATCCGTGTCTTCGCCAAACGTATCATAATGTCAGCCGGACAAACACCTCTTCCATCGTCTGCACTCCGAACCTTCGTTTCAGACCCGCGGGCGTATCGAGCGCCCGGATTGTTCCGTTCACCATGATGGAGATGCGGTCGCAATACTCAGCCTCGTCCATAAAGTGGGTGGTGACAAAAACAGTAATGCCCCGGTCGGCAGCCTGATAAATAAGTTCCCAAAACTGACGGCGGGTGGCAGGGTCGACGCCGCCGGTAGGTTCATCCAGGAAGACAATCCGGGGATGATGCAAAATGGAGACGGAGAAAGCAAGTTTCTGTTTCCATCCCAAGGGAAGGCTCCGGACTAACGTGTTCCTTTCCTTTTCCAGTGCCAAACGGAGCAGCAGTTCATCCGTTTTAGAAGCAATCTCTGCTTCGGGCACTCCATAGATACCAGCAAAGAGACGGATATTCTCCCACACTTTCAGGTCTTCATAAAGGGAAAACTTCTGGCTCATGTAGCCGATATTCTTCTTCACATCTTCCGACCGGGTAGCTACGTCAAAACCTGCTACACTGGCTTTGCCGTCAGTGGGGCGGCTCAGTCCGGTAAGCATACGCATGGCAGTGGTTTTGCCCGCTCCGTTGGCTCCCAGGAAACCGAAAATCTCTCCTTGACGCACTTGGAAAGAGATATGGTCGACGGCGGTAAAGCGACCGAAACATTTGGTCAGCCCCTCCACCTCGATGACGTTCGTTTCCCGGCTTTCCGCTTTCTCGTGTTGCAAGCCCGGGGGACAAAGTATATCGGCAAACTGCTTCAGGATGCGGTCGGGAGTGTCGATGCCCTGTATCTGCCCCTCGTTGATAAAAGCGATGCGGTCGCACTGGCGCGCCTCGTCAATAATGGGTGTGGAAGCGATGATGGTGATGCCCTGTTCCTTCAGGCGGCGGAGCATCCCCCAGAATTCTTTCCGTGACACGGGATCGACGCCCGTAGTCGGCTCGTCCAGGAAAAGTACATCCGGCCGATGGACAAGAGCACAACATAAGGCAAGTTTCTGCTTCATGCCTCCCGACAAAGCTCCCGCACGGCGTTTGCGGAAGGGTTCTATCTGCCGGTAAATGTCCCGTATCAGGTCGTAGTTTTCCTCCACCGTGGTGTGGAATACCGTGGCAAAGAAACGCAGGTTCTCCTCCACCGTCAAGTCCTGATAGAGTGAGAAACGTCCGGGCATATACCCTACCCGCTTGCGAATGGCGGCATAATCCTTCACTACATCCAGTCCGCAAACGGTGGCGGTACCGCTATCGGCAAGCAGCAAGGTGGTGAGGATGCGGAAAAGGGAAGTCTTCCCCGCCCCGTCGGGTCCGATGATGCCGAAAAGTTCGCCGGGCCGGACGGAGAATGAGACGCCCCGCAAGGCTTCCACTCCGCTGTATTTCTTGGACAGGTCGGTTACCACTACCCCCGTCTCCCTAAAGGGGGATAGATTTTGTCTTATGTTTTCTTTCATCTTTTCTTTCATCAGAAGTAGCTTTTAGTCTTCGCTCTTTCCTTCAGGCGAAGCGAGGATTATTCCTCCATACATTCCAATCTTCAGCATTCCGTCATTCCTGACCGCTACCTTGACAGCATATACCAGATTGGCGCGTTCGTCTTTCGTAAGTATGGTCTTGGGAGTAAACTCGGAACTATCGGAAATCCAGGTGACGATACCCGGGTATTCTTTCTGCACATCGCGGCCGTAGTCGGCATAGACCGTTACTTTCTGTCCCAACTTCACACGGGAAAGTTGTTCGGAAGTGATATAGACGCGCAGGTAAATCTGCTCCATATCGGCCACTTTGAAAAGGGGCGTTCCGGGAATGGCCAGTTCGCCCGGCTCGGCATATTTGGCAAGGACAGTTCCTGTCAGGGGAGAAATGATGCGGCATTTCTTCAGTTGGTCTTCCACCTGCGCCACCTGGATGGCTACCGAGGAACTTTGCCAGGTCAGGCTGCGGTCGCTATGCTGCAAAGTGGAATTCTGTGCGGCAAGTTGTTTGCGAAGCACTTCGAGCAGGGATTCGGCATCGTCCAGTTGCTTGCGGTTGGCAGCGCCCACACGAAGCAGATTGGCTATGCGGTCGCGCTCTCGCCGTGCCTGGACAATCTGCTCTTGGGTGGCGGCCACTTGTTTCAGGATGTCCGGTCGCTGGTCTTCTACGGATTTGGCACTGGCTTCCAACTGTAGTTTCTTCAGATAGAGCTGGACGGTATCGATGATGCCGACCTCTTGTCCGGCTTTCAGGGGAATGCCTTCTTCGATATCCATACAGAGCAACTTTCCGGAGGCTTCGGCGGAAACGATGACTTCGGTGGCTTCAAAAGTGCCTGTGGCATCGTAATGGGGAAGGCCGGCGGTACAGGAAGTGAAGAGGAGAATACACAACGTACTTCCAAAGGGGGCGGAGAATCGTTTCAGGGATTTTAAAGGATTGAGCATAAGAACGATGGATTTAGTTGTTGTTATTTAAAGTTTTAAGAGATGAAGAATCAGAGGCGGACGGGTTGTCGAGAGGTAGTAAATACCTCAGTTCACAAATGCCCATGAGCAACTGCACTTCATGCAGCGCCTTAGCCTGATACGCCAGATTCTCATTCGTGATTTCGCGGAGCAGGTCGGTCACGGTCAGGGTGCCGTTCTCCACTTTCGCTTCGGCGGCACAACGGATGTTCCGGCGTAGTCGGATGATTTCCTCATCGTCTTTCATCTGCCGGCGCATGGACAAAACGGCGGCGTCCTGCCGGGTGACTTGCAGGCGGGTATTGAAAAGGAAGACATCCCGGCCGGTTTCAATCAGACGACGGCTGTTGTCTATCCGGCGACGGTCGTTCTTCAAGGTATAGAGGCTGCCGAAGTTCCACGACATGCGCACACCGGCCATATACCAGGCATTGAATTCATCTTTCAGTATATTCAGTCCGGGATTGCCGTACGCGCCCTGTACAAAAAGGCCGAAACGGGGCATCAGTCTGGCATTCAAAACGTTTTCCTGCACTCCCAACTGTGCCTGCTGCGCATCGAAGAGACGAAGCTCCGGACGGTTGTATATCCGCTGTTCCATCTCTCCGCTCTCTTCCACGGCGGGTTTCAGCAATGCTTCTTCCGGAGAAACCGGCTTGCCGATGAAGGCGGAAAGCATAGCCAGATAGGCTTGGCGTGAGGTCTCCAATTCCACCCGTTGTTGCCTGGTATGCAGGCGCTCCACACTGACGGCATCCAAGTCGCTCTGACTGGCAATGCCGTTTGCCATGTAGTGGGAGACTTGGCGATGGGTTCGTTCCAGGTCATCCAGCAACAATTGGTTTTGCTTCAGACGCTCGTCCAGCAGCAGGATACCGAAGAAGAGTTGGTTTATCCGGTCGTTCAGGGCATACATGTCCACCTGCTGTTTCTGTAAGTCCACTTCCGAAGCGGCGCGCGCCAGTTGCTTCTGGGTGCGGATGTCCCCACCGTCCCAAAGGGTTTGCTGCACTTCGAGCATCAGTTGGTACTGGTCTTTCGGGGCGGTCTTGATATCTACGTCCGGCAGCTTCACCGGTAACTCAGTGATGTCATTCTGATACGTCGCCTTACCCGACAAGGAGAAGCGGGGCAGATACCCCTTGCCGGCATTGGAAAGATCGTATTCGCGTGCCTTTTCTATCAGGCTGTATCGGCGCACCAACGGATAGTTGGCCTGTGCCTGGCGCTGACACTCCTCCAACGTCAGTTGCGCGTGCGTCAGCGTCGCCGCAAGCAGGAAGGCAGAGGAGAGAATCGTTCGTTTCATATTCGTTCTTATTTGGGTTTCACACATCCTTTTCTTTCATATAATACAAAGGTAAGGCATAAAGCGATGCAAATACTTTCCATTAGTCGCATGTGATGTTCTATTTGTTCGATAATTGGCAGAAAAAGCAAGCGAATAGCATTCTTTTCTTACCTTTGCCACAGATAACCCTTGAACGATGAAGAAGAACAAGCCCGTAAATCTGGGATTCCAAGAACTGAAAGAAAATGAAGAACTCATTGCCAACGTAGAGTTCCGTTCCATCCGGCCGGGTATGGGAATGATTATCAGTTTCGCACAGATGCAAGGCTCATTGATTCAAATCGGACAACCCTACCGCACGAAAGAAAGCCGCATCATACGCATCTTACAAGGCAAAGCACGGATATCCATCAACTTGGTGGAGTATGAAGTGGAAAAGAACATGTTGGTTATCAGTCCTCCCCACTCACTGGTAGAATTGCTTGCCATCACTCCCGATTTTGACTTCCAGATTATTGTCCACGAAAACGGTTTCCTGCCCACTTTGCAGGAAAACAGCCTCAGCGATTTATACGGACCGCAGGGCACCGTGCTCCTGATGGAGGAAGAAGAATGGGAACGCATCGGGCGTTTCTTTTCCTTGCTATGGGAAAGTATGCACCGCACTCCCTTCCGCCGGGAGGTGATGCAGCATCTCATTGTCGCCCTGCTAAATGATATAAGGTATATACGCGACCAAAAACAAGCCGCCGCCCTCTCCCACCCTTCGCGTCAGGAGGAAATTCTGCGCCGGTTCATTGCCTTGGTAAACGAGTATGGCAAGCGTGAGCGCAACACCGGTTTCTATGCCGACAAGCTCTACCTGACCCCGCACTATCTGAGTACGGTTATCCGCGAAGCGAGCGGGCAGACCGTGATGCAATGGATAAACCAGGCCGTCATCCTCGAAGCCAAAGTATTGCTGAAACATAGTGACCTGCTGGTATTTCAGATATCGGATGAACTGAACTTTCCGAACCCTTCTTTCTTCTCCAAGTTCTTCAAGAGGATAACGGGAATGACGCCGGCGGAATATCAGAAGCAGGTCTAAACAAGTGTCTTCCATCTGTTTTTTTCTACTGCCGGACAGTGGAAATAGGAAAAAAGGCATATCTTTGTCTCCTGATAATCCGATTTAGATGCTTAACCGTATCGTAAAACTCAACTTGACCGACAGATGAATCTGACTTCCTTAAAAGACCTGCTGAGCACAGTAACCAAACAATCCCCCAAGACCACTAATATACTTGCTTATTGGGAAGCATTGGAATATTTTCAGGAAATCTCTTTTCCCAAACCCGCACAAGATGCCGAAGGCGAAGAGATAAAGGTGAAATATATCGCATCGGAAGACGAACTGGAAGGGTTTATCCGTCATGCAAAAAGAGATGAAAACAAGTTTCGCCTGTATGTAAGCGGGGTATCTAAATTCGAATTGCTTTCGGCACTGTACAATTGCATCCCTGCCGTGGAAGACAACAAGCGCTTCAGGAAACTGCTGGAGAAAAACCGGGAGGTCAGCGTTCTCTATACCATAAACCTTTCTGCGGAGGGTAAATACGAAGAGGGTTCTTTTCAGCTCTCCCCTTATATCTGGGCCATCAGTTGCCTGCTGCACGACCGGGAAATTATAGAAGATAATCTGGAACCGCTGCTCCGGGATGGAAATGAGTTCTTCCAGTCGGGGCTGACGGACAAACCGTGCGAACGCTTGTGGGAGAAGGCAAAGCAGTTGCTCGTGGAACTTCGTATACGCCACCTGTTCATCGCCTCCGACCTCTTTCGCCGCAAAGACCTGAACAAGATTTGCATCCGCAGTTCGCAGGAAAACGATACGGATCTGAACACGAGTTTCTATGCCAAAGATTTAAGCCGGATACGCAAGAGTTTGCTGGAGCATGAACCGGCAGGCTTGCTGAATGCTTATATCAATGCACCGTCGGATTCCGTGGAAGGGCGGCAAAGTATCTGCTCGATAGAAAACTACCGGAAATGGCTGCAACCGGAGAAATATCCGATGGGGCGATGGCCCTCTGAATTTCCTCCGGCACTGATGCAGCAGATGGCGATTAATCTGGCAGTGGCGGAAGAACGCGACGGCGGATGCCGCATCTTTTCCGTCAACGGCCCTCCGGGAACGGGCAAGACAACGCTGCTGAAGGATATTATCGCCGAGTATGTAGTACGCCGGGCACGCCTGTTGGCCGAACTGAACAAGCCGGACGATGCCTTTACCTACGATACCCTACTGGAGAAAACCTTGGGTAACCGGACACAGTGTACCTATGCCTTCAAGGCGAACTCCGGATTTGACAATTATGGCATCCTGGTGGCATCGTGCAACAATGCCGCGGTGGAAAATATAACCTTCGAACTGCCCGACATGAGTAAGCTGCCCAAAGCGGAAGTGATGGAAGCAGCCGGACATACCACGGTGTTCAGCCAGGGGAAAGACCTCTTTTTCGGAGAGCTTGCCACCAATATGCTGAACAATTCGCCGGAACCGAAGAAGCAGACTAAAAAGGCATGGGGACTTATTTCGGCCCGATTGGGCAAGAGTGAGAACATCCGTTCTTTCAATGAAATGGTCTTGAAACAATTTGGCATGAAGACCAGCAGTAAGGCCGAAAACAGAGAGACGGCAGCGGAATTCAAAGGGCGCTTCCCTGCTTTCCGGGATGCGAAACGGGAATTCCTGGAACAATATCAACTGGTAGAAACGTTGCGCGGGCAACAGCATTGCAATGAGGCGGTGTTCCAGGCGGATAATGAAAAGATGCAACCTTCCAACCCACTGGTAAACGCGGCGTTCGACAAAGTAAGGGAAGAACTGTTCTACCGGGCACTTGTTCTGCATGGTTCGTTTATCGTGAATTCTTATAAGTGGAAGTGTAACCTCTATTCGCTGAGGTATCTGTGGGAAGGCCAATATTCTGCGGAAGAAAAAGAACTGATTTTCCCACATCTGCTCAACAGTCTTTTCTACCTGGTTCCCGTGGTTTCCACTACCTTTGCTTCGGTGCAGAAGATGCTGGAGTATATAGGCAGGGAGCAATTGGGACTATTGATTGTGGACGAAGCCGGACAGGCTGCCCCGCAATGTGCCGTCGGCGCATTGTGGAGGGCGCGAAAGGCTATTATCGTAGGAGACCCGAAGCAGGTGGAGCCTGTGGTGACTACCGATGAAACTTTGATGAGCGTTTACCAGAGGAAATGCCGGGTTGATGAGCTCGCCGCCTATATGTCCAAATCACACTCGGTGCAAGGGTTTGCCGACCGCATCAATCCCTACGGAGCCTGGATAGGAGAAACCTGGGTGGGATGTCCGCTCGTAGTGCATCGGCGTTGTATCAATCCAATGTTCAGTATCGCTAACCGCGTCTCTTATGACGGTACAATGATTCTGGGGACAAAGGATGAAGTGAAAGAGGAAGAACGGAAAGACCTATTGTTCGGTCATTCGCTGTGGATTGATGTTCCTTCCTCCCCGAGCATTGCTTCGGCGGGAAGCAACCATTACGTGCCCGAGCAGGGAGAGCTATGCCTCCGCATTATCCTGTCGTGGATGAAGAAACATAATGTAAAGGGGGATAACCGGAAATTATACGTTATCTCTCCTTTCACTACGGTAATCAATGGGGTGAAGACGGCGGTCAGGAAAGCATTGCGGTTGAAGGAAAACGAAGCGCTCCTGCCGAAATATAAGAGTTGGGCAGACGCGAATTGCGGCACGGTGCACAAGTTCCAGGGGAAAGAGGCGGAGGAAGTGATATTTTTGTTGGGATGCCAGCCTTCTTCCACCGGCGCTATTGCGTGGGTAAACAGTAATATCCTGAACGTAGCCGTGACCCGTGCCAAGAAACGTGTTTATTTTATCGGCGACTATGAGGTGTGGTCGCAGAAGAACGGGAATTTCAATAGCCGAATCATCCGCTTCTCCGACGAAGACACGGGGCTGCAACGATTGTCTTATAAAGAGTTACCTCCTTTCGGGGATGTAGTGACGCCGGCAGATACAACCACCGGAATTGTCACTACTGAAGAGGAGGATATCGAAGAAGACAACCTGCCGGATGACATCGTGCAGGAACTCTGCCCTATCCCGAAATATTCTTTCCTGACCGGTCCTGCCTATCGAAAGCGGCATCGTGTCATTTATTCGCACCCTTACCAGTTCATCTTCGAGATACTCATCAGCGACCCAGCCAAAGTCCTGCCCCAACTGCCTGCCTCTCACTACCGGAAGATATCGGAAGCACCCGCTTTATGGATGTGCCTGATTTATCCCACCGACCTGGACCTTACACCGGAAGAACTGGGAGCGGAACTCGACGGGGTAATCGATTGGTTTATGGAGGAAGATTCTTTCAGGTAGAAACAATCCTCTTTGACATAGCGGAAAGAGAACTTATCTGATATTCTTGCTGTTTTTGATGTAGCAAACGGAAAATTATCACTACCTTTGTAAGGTTAAAGTAAGAAGAAAGGAGAAAAAGAGATGGCAATGCCAATAAAAGAAACCCCCATCTTGTTTGGGGAAGATGCCCGGAGGTTTGAGGAGCGGATGAAACATCCACGCAAGGAGAGTCCGGAGGAAAGAGAAAAAAGACTCAAGCACTATCGGATTGCTCTAAGCATGTTAAAAAAGTAACCGATGGAGCAAATAAATTTTGAATATCTATCGGCTACTTACAATATCCGTAAATTAGGAAAAGATGACCAAGTAGAATCGTTCGATTGCGAAGACGCAGATTTGAACGATTTTATTTTAAATGAATCTCCTTATTACCGACAGGCTATGTTGGCAGTAAGCTATATAGTAGAGAAAAAGATAGGTAAACCTGAAGTAATAGCTTATTTCAGTTTGGCTAATGATAAAGTTTCTATTACGGATTTTGAAAATAAAACAGAGTTCAATCGCTTTCGCCGTTCTCGTTTTGTGAATGAAAAGCGTTTAAAAAGTTATCCTGCCGCAAAGATATGCCGCTTTGGTGTGGATAAATCAGTTAAAGGTAAAGCAATCGGCTCCTTTCTTTTGGATTTCATAAAGAGTTATTTTATAGAAGACAATAAGACCGGATGCCGCTTTGTCACCGTAGATGCCTATGCCGCTGCCGTCCCCTTTTATCTGAAAAACGGCTTTACGCCGCTAACGGAAAACGACAAGGAAGACCCGACACGCCTGCTTTATTTCGATTTGGGCGATATAGCCGATTCTTAGCAGTCATACTATTATTTATAACGTTCCCCATACCTGTCCAGCACATTGTTCCGATAATCCTTAGGCGACATCCCGACATACTGCTTGAAGTACTTTCCGAAAAAAGACTGGGTAGGGAAGTTGAGCCGTGCAGCGATTTCCTTTATGCTTAAATCCGAACTTTCGAGCAGTTGCTTGGCTTCTGTTATCACCATCTGCACAATCCACTGCAATGCATTGCTTCCCGACTTCTCCTTTATGATAGTAGAAAAGTACCGGGGAGCCAGATGCTGCATCCGCGCATAAAAGGCTACATCCCGCTCGCGGCGGTAATAACGGAACAATGCCAGCATGAAATTCTGGAAAACCAAATCCTTCTTGCTCTGCGGTAGCGGCTGCAACGGCTGATTCGCAAAGTAGGCATCCAACACTTCATAGCAAAGTGTCTGTCCCATGGACTTAAGCAACTCCAACGCAAGGTATCGGCGCTGCTGAGTCATCTCAGAAATATTCTCCGTTTCTATTCGGGAATAAAGACTTTCCAGCAGATGTTCCAAATGCCTGAATTGCCCATCCGTCAAGGAAATACAGGGATGCTCGCGCAGAAAGAGCTGACTCTCGACATTCATCACTTTATTGACTATGGGAATGACATAGTTGATATCCACTTCTATCATAATGCCTTCCGCATCTTCGCTCTTATGCAGCAGCCGCACCAGTGTGGAAGCCATGTAGATGTACATATCTCCCCGCTTTATATGGTAAGTCCGGTCTGCAAAAGAAACTTCTATTTCGCCGCGGCGGCAAAGGAACAGTCCGCATTGGTCAAGGGTAGAAATGATTTGTCCGTCACAAAAAAAACGGGAGACATCCGCAGTCAGCGGAATAAAACGAAAGGGCATCTGTCGGTCAAGCATATTCTAAGGATTCATTACAGGAGTCCACTGGACTTCCGGGGGGCAAAATAAATACAAATAGCCGAATATTTCAATATAAATTCTCCAATAAATGTACAAATAGAACAATTTATAATTCATATCGACCTTTCCTATCAGATACGAACGGGATAATTTTGCAGCAAATATTAACGACTGAAATTATGAAACAAATTTATTGGATTCTTGCCAGCGTTTCTTTACTCTCTCTGGCCTCCTGCAACAACCGGACACAAGAGACAAAAGCTCTCCAAACGGTAAAAATAGACACGGTGGCTTCGGCCGATGAACAGGCTTTCCTGCAATATCCCGGAAAGGTGAAAGCGGCGCAGGACATCAGCCTTGCGTTCAGGGTGAGCGGAACCATCCAGAAGATTCACGTGGAAGACGGCGCGCGCGTACGGCAGGGGCAGTTGCTTGCCGAACTGGACCCGACGGACTACCAGGTGCAACTGGATGCCACCGAAGCCGAATACCGGCAAATCAAAGCGGATGCGGAACGGGTGATGGCGCTCTATAAAGACAACGGCACCACTCCCAGCGCCAACGACAAGGCAGTGTATGGATTGAAGCAAATCACCGCCAAATACCAGCATCACAAAGACCAGTTGGAGTACACCCGTCTGTATGCCCCTTTCAACGGATTGGTGCAAAAACGACTGTTCGAAGCACACGAAACGATAGGTGCGGGAATGCCCGTCCTCTCCATGATAAGCGGGGGAATGCCCGAAGTGGAAATCAATCTTCCGGCGGCAGAATATATCCGGCGGGAGCAGTTCAGCGATTATCATTGTACATTCGACATCTATCCGGGACACACTTACCGGTTGAAGCTGATAAGCATCACGCCGAAAGCCAATGCCAACCAACTGTACACGGTACGCCTGCAACTGCTTGCCGGCGAACAGCCCATCCCCTCTCCGGGAATGAATACGATGGTGACCATCTATTGCAACAAGGAGGATTCTCACCAATTGTCTGTCTCCAGCGGCGCCATTCTGCAAAAGGACGGCAAGGCACAGGTGTTTGTCTATAATCCCTCCGACAACAAAGTGGAAAGCCGTGAAGTCACCCTCCTGCGCCTGATGAGTAACGGTCGCAGCCTCATCCAATCGGAATACCTAAAACCGGGTGAACTGATTATCGCTTCCGGCGTGCACCACCTGAAAGACGGTGAAACGGTGAAGCCCCTCACCCCTACCACTCCGACCAACATCGGAGGATTGCTGTAAAATGAATCACTAACTTAAGTTCCGCAGACTTCCCTTTATAAGCAGAACTTGTGGAACAGAACTCAATAATCAAAACAATGGATATAAGTAAATGGGCATTTCAGAACCGTAACCTGATTTATTTCCTGATAGCGGTACTGCTGCTTGGCGGAGCCTACTCCTGCTACGAAATGAGCAAGCTGGAAGACCCGGAGATAAAGGTGAAACTCGCCATGGTGGTGACCACCTATCCGGGCGCTTCGGCCCACCAGGTGGAACTGGAAGTGACGGATGTACTGGAAAAGAGCATCCGCAGCATGGGCCATATAGATAATGTGGAAAGCTATTCCTTCAACGACCTTTCGCTGATACAGATAGAGCTGACCACCATTACCCAGGAGGAAGAGGTGGAACAATGCTGGGACATGCTGCGCCGCAAGGTGAACGATGCGCGCGCCACGCTGCCCTCCGGTGCCGGCACTCCGATTGTGAAGGATGACTTCGGAAACGTATTCGGCATGTTCTATGCACTGACGGGCGACGGGCTGAGCGACCGCGAACTGTCGGACTATGCCGAACTCATCAAACGCGAAATCAGCGATATGGAGGGCGTGGAGCGGGTGGAACTCTACGGCAAACGGCCGGAATGCATCAACATCTCCCTGCTGCAAGACCGCATGGCGAACTTAGGCGTGAAGCCCGCAGAAGTCCTCGCCACCCTGAACGGACAGAACAAGACCACCTACAGCGGCTATTATGACAACGGCGACAACCGCATCCGCGTGACCGTAAGCGACAAGTTCAAAACCGTGGAAGACATCGGCAACATGCTTATCCAGGGGCATGACGACGACCAGCTCCGTATGCGCGACATCGCCCGGATAGAAAAAGGCTACGAAGAGCCTACACGCAACGAAATGTTCTTCGACAGCGAACGGGCGCAAGGCATTCTGATTGCAGCGTCCAGCGGTTCGGACATCGTAAAAGTGGGCGCCGCCGTAGAAAAGAAGCTGGAACAACTGAAAGAAACCCGCCTGCCTGCCGGCGTGGAATGCCACAAAGTATTCTATCAGCCCGAACGTGTAGGCGCCTCATTGGGAACGTTTATCATCAACCTGATAGAATCCGTAATCATTGTCGTGGTTATCCTGATGATAGCCATGGGCTTCAAGAGCGGTGTCATCATCGGTTTCAGCCTGGTGATTACCGTTTTCGGTTCGTTCCTTTTCCTCTATACCGCGGGCGGAACCATGCAGCGCGTATCGCTGGCGGCATTCGTACTGGCAATGGGGATGCTGGTGGATAACGCCATTGTCATCATCGACGGTATCTTGGTGGACTTAAAGGCAGGCAAGGACCGGATGGAGGCCATGACCGCCATCGGACGGCAGACGGCCATGCCTTTGCTGGGAGCTACACTGATAGCCATCATCGCCTTCCTGCCCATCTTCCTTTCACCCGATACGGCGGGCGTCTATACGCGCGACCTTTTCATTGTTCTGGCCGTATCTCTGCTGCTAAGCTGGGTGCTGGCACTGGTGCACGTACCACTGATGGCAAACCGCCGGTTGCATCCCAAAGTAGAAATCAGCACGACGGGAAAGCGGGAATATAAAGGCCGTACGTATGCCGCCCTGCGTACTGCCCTGCGCTTCGGACTGGCACACCGCTGGAGCTTCGTGCTGACGATGCTTGTCCTCCTCGCCTTGTCCGCCTTCGGCTACCGGTATATGCGCCAGGGCTTCTTCCCGGATATGGTTTACGACCAGTTGTATATGGAATACAAATTGCCCGAAAGCAATAACTCCACGCTGGTAGCACGGGAACTGAGGGAAATAGAAGCCTACCTGAAAACCCGTAAGGAAGTGACCCACGTCACCGCCTCCATCGGCGGGACACCGGGACGTTACAACCTGGTGCGCAGCATTGCCAATCCGTCACTGGCCTACGGTGAGCTGATTATCGATTTCACTTCTCCCGAAGAACTGGTGGATAATATGGAGGAAATTCAGACGTATCTCACCCATCACTATCCGGACGCCTACATCAAGCTGAAACGGTACAACCTGATGTACAAGAAATACCCCATCGAAGCCCAGTTCATGGGTCCTGACCCTGCCGTGCTGCACCGATTGGCAGACAGCGCGCGCATCATTATGGAGAATGCGCCCGAGGTATGTCTCATCACCACCGACTGGGAACCGAAGATACCCGTCCTCTCCATCGAGTATGACCAGGCTGCCGCCCGCGCGCTGGGACTGAGCCGCAACGACGTCAGCATGTCTCTGCTGGCGGTAAATGGTGGTATCCCTATCGGCGCTTTCTACGAAGGCATACACCGCGACAACATCTATCTGAAATGCCTGGATGAGAAGGGGCGTCCGATAGAAGACCTTGCCAACACGCAAGTCTTCTCTTCGTTGCCTTCACTGAACGGTCTGCTGAATGAGGAAACGATGGTGAAACTGAAAGCCGGTACCCTCTCGAAAGAAGAACTCGTGGAAAGCCTGATGGGCAGCACGCCGCTGAAGCAAATCAGCAAGAGCATCGACATTCGTTGGGAAGACCCGGTGGTGCCGCGCTACAACGGACAGCGCAGTCAGCGTGTGCAGTGCTCTCCCGCCCCGGGCATAGAAACGGAAAAGGCACGTCAAGCCATTGCGCAGAAGATTGAGCAGATACAGCTTCCCGAAGGATATACGCTGCACTGGCAGGGCGAGAAAGATGCCAGCGACCAGTCCATGAAGTATCTGTTCAAGAACTTCCCGCTTGCTATCATCCTGATGATAGCCATCCTGATTATGCTGTTCAAGGATTATCGCAAGCCGCTCATCATCTTCTGCTGTCTGCCTATGATTATTGTGGGGGTAGTGGCAGTGATGCTGCTTACGGGCAAGACGTTCAACTTTGTTGCCATCGTAGGTACACTGGGGCTGATAGGTATGCTCATCAAGAACGGTATCGTGCTGATGGACGAAATCACCTTACAGCTCCGGCAAGGCGTGGAGCCGAAGACAGCATTGATAGACAGCGCTCAAAGCCGCCTTCGTCCCGTGACCATGGCGGCACTGACCACGATACTTGGTATGATACCGCTGCTGCCCGACGCCATGTTCGGGTCACTCGCGGCATCCATCATGGGTGGACTGGCGTTCGGCACGCTGATAACGTTGCTGTTCATACCCGTATTATACGCCCTGTTTTTTCACATTAAGTAATGTGCTAATGTGCTAATATGCTAATGTGCTAATGACCTGCGGCGTGATAGCGTAGCATAAATATCGCATAATAACATATTAGCAGATAGCACAGCATAAACAATTAGTACATTAACGTGATAGCGCAGCGCAAATATAGCGCAGCCAATTAGCACATTAGCACATTGGCACATTAGCACATTAAAATATGAAAACAATGAAAAAGAAAACAACTATCTTCGCCCTCCTCCTCTCCTCCCTTTCCCTCTCCGCCCAGGAGACACTGAGCCTGGAGCAATGCAGGGAAATGGCATTGAAATACAATAAAGAGATAGCCGCTTCCGCCAAACAGACGGAAAGCGCCCGCTATACAGCCAAGAGTTACCTGGGAAACTTCTTCCCCAACTTCACCGCCAACGGAATGGGCGTATACAGCACAGGAGACGGCAGCTTGGGCATACCGGGCGGCAACCTGCCCACCTTCCTGCCCAATGCCGCCGGACAGTTCCTGCCCAATGGCGGCTATGCCTACTTTCCCGGCATAGACCTGAATTATAAGATAGGAACCATCTATATGGGTGGCATCCAAGTGGAACAGCCGCTCTACATGGGCGGTAAAATCCGTGCCGCCTACAAAATGTCCGTGCTGGGAAAAGAGATGGCACGCATGAATGAAACCCTGACTGCCACCGAAGTCATCCTGAAGACCGACCAGGCCTATGCACTGGTAGTCAAGGCACAAGAAATGAAGAAGGTTGCCGACAAGTACAACGCCGTCCTCTCGGAACTGATGAAAAACGTAGAGAGTGCCCACCGCCACGGACTGAAGCCGCAAAACGACGTCTTGAAAGTGCAGGTAAGGCTGAACGAGAGCGAACTCAGCATCCGTAAGGCAGAGAATGCCCTCCGCCTGGCGACCATGAACCTCTGCCACTACATCGGAAAGCCCCTGACTGCGAATATCCGCATCTCCGGTGATTTCCCCGAGATAGAACAGGATCTCCGGATGCAGGTTTCGGATATCACCGCCCGTCCGGAGTACAGCATCCTGAGTAGCCAGGTCTCCATCGCACAGCAACAGGTGAAGTTAAGTCGCAGCGAGCTGCTGCCCAAGATTGGCATAAAAGGTTCGTATGACTACCTGCACGGATTGGAACTGAACGACCAGGACTTGTTCGACAAGGGCAGTTTCTCGGTATTCCTCAATGTCAGCGTCCCCCTGTTCCACTTCGGCGAACGGAGCAACAAGGTGCGTGCCGCCAAAGCCAAACTGGAGCAATCGCGCCTGGAGCAGGAAAACCGGAACGAACAGATGCTGCTGGAACTGACACAAGCCGCCAACAATCTGGATGAAGCCCGCCTGGAAAGCGAGCTTTCCGACCGCTCCCTGCAACAAGCGGAAGAAAACATGCGCGTCAGCAAAAGCCAATACGATGTAGGACTGGAAACCCTGTCCGACCATCTGGAAGCCCAAGCCTTGTGGCAGCAGGCTTATGAGACCCAGGTGGATGCCCACTTCCGACTATACCTTAACTACATCGCTTATCTGAAAGCGGCGGGTATGTTGCATGAGAAATATTGCAAATGACATATACTTTATCAGACATACCCCTTCTGTATTGGTCCTAAAAAGCTTATGTACCACAGAACACATATAGGATTATTCTTTAATAATCCGAACAATTATTTTGCCGAACGGTTTTTAATAAATACATTTGCCGAAAACAGAGCAATATGATTACCAAAATTGAAATAAGTGGATTCAAGTCATTCTCTAATTTTGAGATGGTATTTACCCCGTTCACTATTATTGCAGGCACCAATGCATCCGGAAAAAGCAATTTGTTCGATGCATTACGGCTGTTATCCAGCTTGGCTTCTTTCGATCTAAGAAGTGCTTTCTCTTTTCCTGAACAACGAGGCAGTATAGATGAATTATTCTCCGTATATGCCACCAATAAAGCTGTATCGGAAATGTCTTTTGCGGTAGAGATGTTAGTTAAACGTACCGTGGAAGATAATTGGGGAGCTTGTGGAGATATAAAAACTCCTCGTTTGAGATACGAACTAACCATTGCCAGAAGGAAAAATGAGAAGGAATTTGAAGAATTGTACGTAAAACATGAGTGCTTGTCTAAAATCAACCCTGAAAATGATACATGGGCCAAAACATATTTGGGCAATAAACATAAAAACATCTGGAAGAGTACTCAGTCAGGAGGTACTTCCCGCCCTTATATTTATACAGAAGACATCAACAAAGTAACTACTATCAAAATACGCCAGGACGGAAAGCAGGGAGGAAAAGCAACCGTAGCCAATTCCATTAATCAAACAGTATTAGGTAGCGTGACTTCGGCAGACTTCCCACATGCCTTTGCTGCCCGGGAAGAACTCCGCTCATGGAACTTCATGCAATTAAACCCCGAGATACTGCGCGAACCGACGAAGCAGGAGACCAACTTTTGCGACAAGATAGGACATAGCGGAGAGAACCTTGCTGCTGCCTTGTTCAGACTTAAATGTGATGATGAATATAACTTGATAGAAATCTCAAGAGCTTTGAAAACTTTCTTGCCTGAATATACCAACGTCGATGTAAAAGACGATAAAGCCAATAAACTATTTGTCATTACTATCAGCAACGAAGACGGAAAAATATTCACTTCACGAGTGTTATCCGAAGGAACATTGAGATTGTTAGCCTTATGTATTCTACTCGTTGACGAACAACATCAAGGGTTATTGTGTTTCGAAGAACCGGAAAATGGAATACACCCTTTTCGCATCAAAGCGATGGTACAATTATTAAGGGATTTATCCATGGATTTAGACAATCCGGATAACTTGCTGAGGCAGGTCATTATCAATACACATTCACCCTCACTCTTGCAGGAAGTATATAATATGGGAGAAGATAAAAGAATCAGCATCTGGTTTTCAAGACTGATGACACGGATAGCTACCGTAGAAGGAGAACGTGCCATTATGAAAACATCCAAGATGGTTCCTCTGACAGACGACTTACGCCTGCCGTTTACCGAAGCTGAAGTTAATATGACAATTATTGAAGCCCAAAACTACCTAAAAAAGAAAGAAAACTGATATGATACAGATTGCAATCGGGCTGAATGCAGAGGGGGTGACCGACTATCGCTTCTTGAAAGACATTATATATAGAACCTTTAGTCGCATCATAGCTTGTGAGTGCGATATTGATATTGAGATTCTGGATATATTCGACATTACAGTGCCTAAAAACAAAACTACTTTCAAAGAGGCTGCTCTAAATGCTACGCTGAAAGGCACATCGGAATATGGGGTTTCTGTCATGTGTATTCATGCCGATGCGGATAATCATCCGATAGACTATATTCTTGAAAATAAGTTTTCTCCTTTATGGGAAGCTATCAAGTTGCATCCGGTCCAGAACTGTTGTAAGATAATCGTTCCCATCATCCCCATTAAGATGACCGAAGCATGGATGATGGCAGATAAGGATTTATTAAAAAAGGCAATCAATGCCAAAGACATGAAAGATGAAGAATTAGGGTTGAATAAAAAACCGGAAACATACAGAGACCCTAAAGAAGCTATTAATAAGGCCATTTCAATAGCTGCCAATCAGAATCAAAGAAAAAGAATAAGAAACTTGAGTATCGGTCCTCTATACGAAGAAATGGGAGGACTTATAGCTATAGAAGCTCTCGAAGAGTTACCTTCTTACTTAGCATTCGCAAACGCGGTAAGAGAAGCTTTGAGAAAGCTTAACTACTTACACTAACTCTCAAGAGTACAAAAATAGGAGTGTACCGAAACTCACTATTTGAAGATTAAACACAAAGACATGTAAGCACAGAGTACTTATTGAGAATACTTAAAAAAACTCTGTATCTTCGTGTCTCTGTGTTTAATCCATTTTTGACACAGCCCCAATTTTATTAAAAAAACCTCCTTACTTATATTCCTCCCACGACTTAATCGCCAAATCATCCGGCGACAGCGTGCAGAATGCATTGATGAAAGCGCTTGCCAAGCGGGCATTCGTAATCAGCGGAATGTTCAGGTCGATGGCGGCGCGGCGTATCTTGTAGCCGTTGTCCAGCTCGCCGGCGGTGAGGTTCTTGGGGATGTTCACCACAAGGTCGATTTCCTTGCGGTGCAGCATGTCCAGAGCCTGCGGATGCTTGTCCGGTTCGCTGGGCCAGAAGACGCGGGTGTTCTCCACACCGTTTTCCGTGAGGAAGCGGCTGGTGCCGCCGGTGGCGAAGAGATTATAACCCTTCTGACGAAGCATCCGGGCGGCGGAAAGCATGTCCACTTTCTGCTTGGGCGTACCGGTGGAGAGCAGGATGTTCTTCTGCGGAATGCGATAGCCTACGGAAAGCATCGCCTTCAGAATGGCACAAGACGTATCGCTGCCGATGCAGCCCACCTCGCCCGTACTCGCCATGTCCACACCCAGCACCGGGTCCGCCTTCTGCAAGCGGTTGAAGGAGAACTGGCTTGCCTTGATGCCTACGTAGTCCAGGTCGAAGAGGTTCTTGTCCGGCTTCTGCACGGGGATGCCGAGCATCACCTTCGTGGCAAGTTCGATGAGGTTCAGCTTCAGCACCTTGCTGACGAAGGGGAACGAACGGGAGGCACGGAGATTGCACTCGATGACCTTGATATCGTTCTCGCGGGCAAGGTACTGGATGTTGAACGGACCCGAGATATTCAGTTCGCGGGCTATCTCGCGGCTGATGCGCTTGATGCGGCGCACCGTCTCCACGTACAGCTTCTGCGGCGGAAACTGGATGGTGGCGTCGCCCGAGTGCACACCGGCAAACTCGATGTGCTCCGAGATGGCATACGCGATGATTTCCCCGTTCTGCGCCACTGCATCCATCTCCACCTCTTTGGCATGTTCGATAAACTGGCTGACCACGACGGGATGCTTCTTCGAGACATTCGCCGCCAGTTGCAGAAAACGTTCCAGTTCCTCCCGGTTGGAGCAGACGTTCATCGCCGCACCCGAAAGAACGTAGGACGGGCGTACCAGCACGGGGAAACCGACCTTATCCACAAAAGCATTGATGTCTTCCAGCGACGTCAGCGCCCTCCACTCGGGCTGGTCCACGCCGATGCGGTCCAGCATGGCGGAGAACTTGTCACGGTCTTCGGCATTGTCGATGCTGCGGGCGCTTGTACCGAGGATGGGCACGCCACGGGCATCGAGACGCAAGGCAAGGTTGTTCGGTATCTGCCCCCCGGTGGAGACGATGACGCCGTGCGGATTCTCCAGCTCCAGGATGTCCATTACGCGTTCGAAGGTGAGTTCGTCGAAGTACAGGCGGTCGCACATATCGTAGTCCGTAGAAACGGTTTCGGGATTGTAGTTTATCATCACGCTGCGATAGCCCTCCTTGCGGATAGTGTTCAGCGCCTGCACGCCGCACCAGTCGAACTCTACCGACGAACCGATGCGGTAGGCACCCGAACCGAGGACAACAATGGACTTACGGTCGCCCAGATAACTCACGTCATCCGCCACGCCGCTATACGTCAGGTACAGGTAATTGGTCTGCGCGGGATATTCAGCAGCAAGGGTGTCTATCTGCTTCACCACCGGCAGAATGCCCAGCCGCTTGCGCAAGTCGCGGATAGCGAGAATCCCTTCGTCACCCTCCATCTCCTTCTCCAACCCCAAAGCACGAGCTATCTGGAAGTCCGAAAAGCCTTGCACTTTCGCTTTGCGAAGGAGAGAAGAGTTGAGATAGGTGATAGTTGATAGGTGATAGTTGATAGAGGAGAGAGGAGAGGTGATAGTGGATAGGTGATAGTTGATAGATGATAGTCGGGAAGATGAAGACGCTTCACTATCAACTATCAACTTTCCACTATCACCTATCACCTCTCCACTATCACCTATCACCTCTCCACTATCACCTATCACCTCTCCTCTATCACCTATCCCCTCCTCACTATCAACTATCACCTCTCCCCTATCAACTACACAAGAGTGTAGCTCTTTGCTGGTCTGCATGATGTTCATCAGTTTTTCCAAGAACCAACGGTCTATCTTTGTCAGTTCGTGCACCTGGTCCACGGTATAACCGGCACGGAAGGCTTTGGAGATGACGAAGATGCGCTTGTCTGTCGGCTCGCGCAATGCCTTGTCGATGTCGGGAATCACAAGCTCTTTGTTCTCCACAAAGCCGTGCATCCCCTGTCCTATCATGCGGAGTCCCTTCTGAATGGCCTCCTCGAAAGTGCGGCCGATGGCCATCACCTCGCCCACGGACTTCATGGACGAGCCCAATTCCTTGTCCACACCGTGAAACTTACCCAAGTCCCAGCGGGGAATCTTGCAGACCACATAGTCCAGCGCAGGTTCGAAGAAAGCGGTGGTAGTCTTCGTGACGGAGTTCTTCAGGTCGAACAGTCCGTAGCCCAAACCCAGCTTTGCGGCGACAAATGCCAACGGATAACCCGTTGCTTTAGAGGCTAATGCGGACGAACGGCTCAAGCGTGCGTTTACCTCAATAACGCGGTAGTCCTGCGAATAGGGGTCGTAGGCATACTGCACGTTGCACTCGCCCACGATGCCGATGTGGCGGATGATGCGGATGGCAAGTTCGCGCAGTTTGTGATAGTCGGCATTGCTCAGCGTCTGCGACGGGGCGATGACGATGGACTCGCCCGTATGGATGCCCAGCGGGTCGAAGTTCTCCATGTTGCAGACGGTGATGCAGTTGTCGAAACGGTCGCGCACCACTTCGTACTCCACCTCTTTCCATCCCCGGAGGGACTTCTCCACCAGCACTTGCGGGGAGAAGGAGAAGGCTTTCTCCACCAACAGGTTCAGTTCTTCTTCGTTGTCGCAGAAGCCCGAACCCAGTCCGCCCAAAGCGTAGGCGGCGCGCACGATGACGGGATAGCCCAGCTCGGCGGCGGCACTACGGGCGTCCGCGGCATTCTCCACGGCACGGCTGCGGATGGTCTTCACATTGATTTCGTCCAGCTTGCGCACAAATATCTCGCGGTCTTCGGTGTCGATGATGGCCTGCACAGGAGTGCCGAGCACCTTCACGCCGTACCTCTCCAGAATGCCGTCCTTGTAGAGCGCCACGCCGCAGTTCAGCGCCGTCTGTCCGCCAAAGGCAAGCATGATGCCGTCGGGACGTTCCTTCTCTATCACCTTCTCCACGAAGTAGGGAGTGACGGGCAGGAAGTAGATTTCGTCCGCCACGCCCTCCGAAGTCTGCACGGTGGCAATATTGGGGTTGATGAGGACGGTGCGGATGCCCTCCTCCTTCAGTGCTTTCAGCGCCTGCGAACCGGAGTAGTCGAACTCTCCCGCCTCACCGATTTTCAGTGCGCCGGAGCCCAGTAGCAGGACTTTCTTTATAGTGTCTTCTTTCATTTGTTTCTATCTGTTTAGATGATTTTGGGGTAATAAATACTTATCTTTTTCGTTGCAGACCAATCAGTCGGCGACAGAGCGGCATTCAGTCAGGGACTGAAAGGGGATGACTCAGGGACTGAAATAGGATGAGTCAGGGACTGATTCCCCCTCTCGCTACTACCGCTGATTATCAACCCGTTACAAAAGCGCCTTTCGATGCTGAAAAAATCTTACTTCAGCAGCTTCACAAACTCGTCGAACAGGAACTCGGTATCCGTTGGCCCGCTGGCGGCTTCGGGGTGGAACTGCGCCGAAAACCAGGGATTGCGCTTGTGGCGGATGCCTTCGTTGGACCCGTCGTTCATGTTGATGAAGAGCGGCTCCCAGTCGGCGGTCAGCGTGCTGTTGTCCACGGCATAGCCATGATTCTGCGAGGTGATGAAGCAGCGCTCCGTACCCACCATGCGCACGGGCTGATTGTGGCTGCGGTGGCCGTACTTCAGCTTGTATATCCGGGCTCCACCGGCTTTGGACAGCAACTGATTGCCCATGCAGATGCCGAAGATGGGCAGGTGTTCGTTCTGCATCGCCCGGCGGATATTCTGCACCGCAGCGTCGCAGGTGTCGGGGTCGCCGGGGCCGTTGGAGATGAACAGACCGTCGAAGCGGAGGTCGTTGTAGTCATAATCCCAGGGTACACGTACTACCTGCACGCCCCGTCGCAGCAGGCAGCGCAGAATGTTGGCCTTGACGCCGCAGTCGACGAGGACGACGGTTTTTAGTTGATAGGTGAGAGATGAGAGTTGAGAGTTGATAGATGATAGGTGATGGTTGAGTTCATCGGCGGGGGTGTGGAGGGGGAAACGGCGGCTTTCATCGGCGGCATAGACGATGATGTCTTTGCAACTTACTTGGTCCACGTAGTTCACTCCCTCGTATGTGGCGGTGGGCAGGTTGTCCGGCTCGTCGTCGAAAACTATCTTGCCCATCATGACGCCGTGTTCGCGCAGCACCTTCGTCAGTTGACGGGTGTCGATGCCGGTGATGCCGGGCACGTGTTCGCGCTTCAGCCAGTCGGCAAGGCTTTCGGTAGCATTCCAGTGGCTGTAATTATCGGAATAATCGCTCACGATAAGGGCTTCGGCGTGGATGCGTTCACTCTCCATAAAGGTGGGCAGGCCGTTGGGTTCGATGGTGAAGGGCGGCACGCCGTAGTTGCCCACCAGGGGATAGGTGAGCGTCATCAACTGGCCGGCATACGAGGGGTCGGTCAGGCTCTCGGGATAGCCCGTCATGGCGGTGTTGAAAACCACCTCTCCCGCTACCGGCTTTTCATAACCGAACGACTTGCCGTGAAAACGGCTCCCGTCGTCAAGGATAAGTGTTACTTTTTTCATTGAGGATACATATATAATGTGCTAATATGCTAATGTGCTAATTGGCTGCGCGGTGATAACATGGTGTATGGTTAGGCTGCGCTCTACCTGGGTTACGGTATGTTCCGGTTGCGCTCTCACGCCGCATGGTCATTAGCACATTAGCATATTAGCACATTGGCACATTATGCAATTAGAATTGAAAAACTTGTTCAACATAATCTATAAAGGCTTGGTTCAGCAGCCTCACACCACCCGGCGTGGGATAGTTGCCGCTGAAATACCAGTCGCCCGGATGGTGCGGACATGCCTCGTGCAGCCCTTCGAGGGGCTGGTAGACAATCTGCACCTTCGCTTTCGTACCCTTCGGGGTGAGCAGCTCCACCATCTTGGCGGAAATCTCCTCGTCGGTAAAGGGGGCGTAAATCTCTTTCACGTAGTTCACCATCTGCTCTTTGGGCAGCGCCGCCTGGTCTTTCGCCTTGCGGTAGGCAGAGGCGAGGATGTCCAGCATTTCCCGCTCCTTCAGCAGTTCCACGGCGGCCTTGAAGGCGATGAACTCGCTCATCTTCGCCATGTCGATGCCGTAGTAGTCGGGGTAGCGCACCTGTGGCGAGGAACTGACAATGACTATCTTCTTCGGGCCCAGGCGGTCCAGGATGCCGATGATACTCTGCCGCAGGGTGGTGCCGCGCACAATGCTGTCATCGATAATAACCAGGTTGTCGGCGCCCGGCACCAGGCTGCCGTAGGTGATGTCGTAGACGTGGGCGGCAAGGTCGTTGCGGCTGTTGCCTTCGGCGATGAACGTGCGCAGCTTGATGTCCTTGATGGCGACCTTCTCACTGCGGATGCGGCGGGAGAGAATGCGCTCCAGTTCGTCGTGGCTGGGGCTATGACCCAAGGCGGCGATTTGCTGCACCTTCTCCTCGTTCAGGTATTCGTCCAGCCCCTGCAACATTCCGTAGAAGGCCACTTCCGCCGTGTTGGGGATGAAGGAGAAGACCGTGTGGTCCAGGTCATGGTCGATGGCTTTCAGGATATTAGGCACCAACTTTTCACCCAGCAGTTTACGTTCCTTGTAGATGTCCACGTCGCTGCCCCGGCTGAAGTAGATGCGTTCGAAGGAGCAGGGGCGCACGTCACGCGGCTTGTTGATTTGCACCGTGCGCAGGCGTCCGGACTTATTGATAAGCATCGCCTGTCCCGGTTGCAGTTCGCGGATGGACTCGGCGGGGACGTTGAGGGCGGTCTGTATCACGGGGCGCTCGCTGGCAAGTACGGCAATCTCGTCATCCTGATACCAGAAGGCGGGACGTATGCCCCAGGGGTCGCGTACGGCAAAGGTTTCGCCGCTTCCGGTCAGCCCGCATATCACGTATCCCCCATCCCACTCGCGGCTGGAAGTGCGCAGCACGTTGGCCAGGTCGATGTGGTCTTCGATGTAATGGGTGATGTCCATCCCTGTCAGCCCGTCCTTCTCGGCAAGGTTGAAAAGGCGCTCCACCTCACGGTCCAGGCGGTGGCCCACCTGTTCCAGCATGATGTAGGTATCGGCATACTTGCGGGGATGCTGGCCGATGGCGGTGATGCGGGCGAATATCTCGTCCACGTTGGTCAGGTTGAAGTTGCCGCAAAGGGCAAGGTTCTTGGCGCGCCAGTTGTTGCGCCGCAGGAAAGGATGGACGTACGAGATGCCCGATTTTCCGGTGGTGGAGTAGCGCAGATGCCCCATATACACCTCTCCGGCGAAGGGCAACACGCGCTTGGCATAGTCCGCATCGTGCAGTTGCTGCGGTGTGAGGTCTTTGAAGTTGGCTTGTACGTTTTCAAAGATTTCGGTAATGGCACCCGAGCCGAGGGCACGTTCGCGGAACATGTATTCTTCGCCGGGGTTGGCCTCCAGTTTCACACATGCCAACCCGGCACCTTCCTGCCCGCGGTTGTGCTGCTTCTCCATCAGGAGATAGAGCTTGTTCAGGCCGTACATCCATGTGCCGTACTTCTTTTCGTAGTATTCCAGCGGCTTCAGCAGGCGTATCATGGCGACGCCACATTCATGTTTCAGTTGTTCCATCGAGACATTTACTATTTAACTATTTACTATTTACGATTTGACGATTGACTATTTACTATTTATGATTGGGGGAGATACTGCTTGCTGTATCGAGGCGGCTTCGGGGATTATTCCACTGTCACGCTCTTGGCAAGGTTTCTCGGGCGGTCCACATCCATTCCTTTGCATACGGCAATGTGGTATGCAAGTAGTTGGAGGGGGACTGTCGTTATTAACGGGTCAAGGCATTCTATTGTTTCGGGAAGTTCGATGCAGGTATCGGCAACCCGGCTGATTATCGTATCGCCCCTGGTTACAATCGCTATCACTCTGCCCTTGCGCGCCTTGATTTCCTGTATGTTGCTCAGCACCTTTTCATACAGTCCGTTTTGGGTGGCGACCACTACTACCGGCATTTCGGCATCCACCAAGGCGATGGGGCCGTGCTTCATCTCGGCGGCGGGGTAACCCTCGGCATGGATGTAGGAGATTTCTTTCAGCTTCAACGCACCTTCCAGGGCAACAGGATAGCTGTAACCGCGACCCAGGTAGATGAAGTTGTGCGCATAGGTGAATATCTTGGAAAGCTCCGCGATGCGGTCGTTCAGTTGCAGCACTTCTTTCATCTTGTCGGGGATGCGGACTAACTCTTTAACGACGGCCAGATACTGTTCTTCGTCAATCGTCCGCTTCTCCCGGGCAAGGGTCAGTGCCAGCATGGTGAGTACGGTGACCTGTCCGGTAAAGGCCTTGGTGGACGCCACTCCGATTTCCGGTCCTACGTGGATGTACGAGCCGGTGTGCGTAGCGCGCGGAATGCTGGAACCGATGGCATTGCATATACCATAGATAAAAGCGCCGCGACGCTTGGCAAGTTCTACCGCCGCCAGCGTATCGGCCGTCTCGCCGCTCTGCGAAAGGGCTATCACTACGTCGCCGTCGTCTATCACCGGGTCACGGTAGCGGAACTCACTGGCATATTCCACCTCCACCGGAATGCGGCAGAAGCTCTCAATCAGATGTTTGCCGATGAGCGCGGCGTGCCAGGACGTGCCGCACGCCACGATGACGAAGCGCTTGGCGGCGAGCAGGCGTTCTTTATGGTCGATGACCGCGGAGAGGACAACGTTGGTGCCTTCCACATTGATGCGGCCGCGCATACAGTCGCGTATGCAGTCGGGCTGCTCGAATATCTCCTTCAGCATGAAGTGCGGATAGCCGCCTTTCTCCAACTGCCCCAGGTTGAGCGCCACGGTCTTCACCTGATGCGGGCATTCCACATTGTTCAGGTCCACCACTTTCAGCGGACTGCCGCGGCGGATAACGGCTATCTCCTCGTCTTCCAGATACACCACCTTGTCGGTATATTCCACAATGGGCGTGGCGTCGGAAGCGAGGAAGAACTCACCTTCGCCGATGCCCACCACCAGGGGGCTGCTCTTGCGAGCGGCAATAATCTCGTCCGGATTGTCCTTGTCCAGCACGGCAATGGCATAGGCGCCTATCACCTCCTGCAAAGCCAGTTGCACGGCGGCCAATAAATCGATGTGATGGGTGAGGTGGATATATTCTATCAGTTGTACCAGTACTTCGGTGTCCGTACTGCTTTTAAATGTATAACCTTTGGATTGAAGTTTTTCCCTGAGTACGGCGTAGTTTTCGATGATGCCGTTATGGATGAGAGCAAGTCTTTCGGAAGAAGAATAGTGAGGATGAGCGTTGGCGGAGCTTGGTTCTCCGTGTGTGGCCCAGCGTGTGTGGGCAATACCGATTGTACCGGAAATATCTTTTTGAGCGACGAAAGTTTCCAAATCAGCGACCTTCCCTTTCGTCTTATATACGTTCAATTGCCGCCTGTCACTAATCAATGCTACCCCTGCACTATCATATCCGCGGTACTCCAACCGCTTCAAACCCTTGATAAGAATGGGATAGGCTTTCCTTTGACCTATATAGCCTACGATTCCACACATAATGTATCAGTATTTGATTTTGCGCTGCAAATATACGCATTATTTTGAACATAAAGTTAACCTTTTCCCTATTTATTTATCAAAAGAATAGAGAAAAGATGTTTTCATATCAAAAAGTTAAAGAAAGTATTATTTCGAGAGCAAAAGGACGAATTGATAATTTAAAAGCAAACCCTTTACTTTTTATTTAAGACTAAAAGCCGGCATCGGGTGTTTGCTGTCAGATTATAACTTCCCTGCCGAGAGCAGGTATTTTATAAGAGAAAAGGCTTCACGCTTCATTATCATTTAGAAACATAATATTTATATTTGCCGAGCATTTTGACATAACAAACATGTTTATTAAACAAATTAGTAACAATAAAAGGATGAATAAAGAACTTTTCAACCGCAAAGAGAAAGGATTGTCCGGGCATCGGCCACCTCAGCAGACAGGTCTGTACGATGCCTTCAACGAACATGACGCGTGCGGCGTAGGCATGTTGGTAAATATCCGTGGAGACAAATCGCACGAACTGGTGGAGTCGGCCCTGAAAGTATTGGAGAACATGCGCCACCGGGGAGCCGAAGGAGCGGACAACAAGACGGGAGACGGAGCGGGCATCCTGCTACAGATACCGCATGAGTTCATATTGCTGCAAGGCATCCCCGTACCCGAAAAGGGAAAGTACGGCACCGGACTTCTTTTTCTGCCCAAAGACGAGAAAGCACAGGTTGCCATCCTCAGCATCCTCATCGAAGAGATTGAAAAAGATGGGCTGAACCTGATGCACCTGCGCAATGTGCCCACCTGTCCGGAGATACTGGGAGAAACTGCCCTTGCCAGCGAACCGGATATCAAGCAAATCTTCATCACCGGCTTTACGGACAGCGAAACCGCCGAACGCCGGCTATATATAATAAGGAAAAGGATTGAAAACAAGATACGCCAATCGGACCTCCCCGGCCGGGAGGATTTCTACATCGTATCGCTCTCTACCCGGAATATCGTCTACAAGGGAATGCTGTCTTCCTTGCAGTTACGCAACTACTTCCCCGACCTGACCAACAGTTACTTCACCAGCGGACTGGCGCTAGTGCATTCGCGCTTCAGCACCAATACCTTTCCTACCTGGGGACTGGCACAGCCGTTCCGTCTCCTGGCACACAACGGAGAGATTAATACCATCCGGGGCAACCGCAGTTGGATGGAAGCCCGCGAAAGCGTACTGCCCTCTCCCATTCTGGGCGACCTTCGGGATATACGCCCCATCATACAGCCGGGTATGAGCGACAGCGCTTCGCTGGACAACGTACTGGAGTTTCTCGTCATGAGCGGACTGAGCCTTCCGCACGCCATGGCGATGCTGATACCGGAATCGTTCAACGAAAAGAATCCCATCAGCGAGGATCTGAAGGCTTTCTACGAATATCACTCCATCCTGATGGAACCGTGGGACGGTCCCGCCGCCCTGCTCTTCAGCGACGGACGCTATGCCGGCGGTATGCTGGACCGCAACGGACTGCGCCCTGCCCGCTACCTGATTACGCAGAACGACATGATGGTGGTGGCAAGCGAGGTAGGCGTCATTGACTTCGAACCGGGCGACATTAAAGCAAAAGGACGCCTGCAACCGGGAAAGATTCTGCTGGTGGATACCGAGAAAGGAGAAATCTACTACGACGGGGAACTGAAGAAGCAACTGGCGGATGCCAAGCCTTATCGCACCTGGCTGGCAAACAACCGCATCGAGCTGGACGAACTGAAGAGCGGACGCAAGGTGTCGCAGCAGATAGATGACTACGACTGTATGTTACGCGTCTTCGGATACTCGCGCGAGGACGTTACGAAAATCATCCTGCCCATGGCGACCAACGGCGCCGAACCTGTCAGCGCGATGGGAAACGACACGCCGCTCGCCGTGCTGTCCGACAAACCGCAATTATTATACAATTACTTTCGACAACAGTTCGCGCAGGTCACCAATCCTCCCATCGACCCCATCCGTGAAGAACTTGTCATGTCGCTGACGGAATACATCGGCGCCGTAGGCATGAACATCCTTACGCCCAGCGAGAGTCATTGCAAGATGGTGCGCCTGAACCATCCGATTCTGAGTAACACGCAACTCGATATTCTGTGCAATATCCGCTACAAAGGATTCAAGACGGTGAAGCTGCCCATGCTGTTCGAAGTGTCGAAAGGCCGTGCCGGATTGCAGGAAGCCCTTGCCGAATTGTGCAAGCAGGCCGAGAATTCGGTAGACGAAGGAGTGAATTACATTGTACTGTCCGACCGTGACGTGGATACCAATCATGCCCCCATTCCCTCCCTGCTTGCCGTATCGGCGGTGCATCATCACCTGATTTCCGTGGGCAAGCGGGTGCAGACGGCACTGATTGTAGAGAGCGGCGAGATACGCGAAGTGATGCACGCCGCTTTGTTGCTGGGCTTCGGAGCCAGTGCGCTGAACCCCTACATGGCATTCGCCATACTGGACAGTCTCGTTTCCAGAAAAGAGATGCAGTTGGACTATGCCACAGCCGAGAAGAACTATATCACGTCTATCTGCAAAGGGCTGTTCAAAATCATGAGCAAGATGGGCATCAGCACCATCCGCTCTTACCGGGGAGCCAAGATATTCGAAGCGGTCGGGCTGAGTGAGGAATTGAACAAAGCGTACTTCGGCGGACTGACTTCGAGCATCGGAGGTATTCGTCTGGACGAAGTGGCCCGCGACGCCATCGCTTTCCATACCGAGGGGATGAGGATGAAAAACGAGAGAGACACCGCACCGCTACTGCCGCACAAGGGAGTGTATGCCTATCGCAAAGACGGCGAAGAACATGCCTGGACGCCCGAGACCATCAGTACGCTGCAACTGGCTACGCGATTGGGAAGTTACAAGAAGTTCAAAGAGTTTACCAGACTGGTGGACGAAAAAGAAAAGCCAATCTTCCTGCGTGACTTCCTGGACTTTCAGCGCCACCCCATTTCCATCGACAGGGTGGAGCCGGAAGAGAGCATACTGAAACGCTTTGTCACGGGCGCCATGTCCTTCGGAGCCATCAGCCGGGAAGCGCATGAAGCCATCGCCATTGCCATGAACCGCCTGCACGGACGCAGCAACACGGGCGAGGGTGGCGAGGATGCCGCACGCTTCCACACGGAGATGCGTTCCGCCATCAAGCAGGTGGCATCCGGACGTTCCGGCGTCACTACCGAATACCTGGTGAATGCGGACGAAATACAGATTAAGATTGCGCAGGGAGCCAAACCGGGCGAAGGCGGACAGTTGCCGGGATTCAAGGTGGACGAAGTGATAGCCAAGACACGCCATTCCATACCGGGCATCTCGCTGATATCTCCCCCGCCCCACCACGACATTTACTCCATCGAGGATTTAGCCCAACTTATCTTCGACCTGAAGAATGTAAATCCGAAAGCCAGAATCAGCGTGAAGCTGGTTGCCGAAAGCGGTGTGGGAACCATTGCAGCCGGCGTGGCGAAGGCCAAAGCAGACCTGATAGTCATTTCGGGAGCCGAAGGCGGTACGGGAGCGTCTCCCGCCAGTTCCATCCGCTATGCGGGCATCTCCCCCGAACTGGGATTGAGCGAAACGCAACAGACACTTGTACTGAACGGACTGCGCGGACAGGTATTGTTGCAGGCAGACGGTCAGTTGAAGACCGGACGGGACATTATACTGATGGCAATGCTCGGTGCCGAAGAATACGGGTTTGCCACGGCCGCCCTCATCGTCCTGGGCTGCGTAATGATGCGCAAATGCAACCAAAACACCTGCCCTGTCGGTGTAGCTACGCAGGATCCGGAGCTGCGCAAGCGGTTCATGGGACGTAGCGAGTATCTCGTCAATTATTTCACTTTCCTTGCCCGCGAAGTACGCGAGTATCTGGCGGAAATCGGCGCAGAGAAGATGGACGATATCATCGGGCGGACGGAACTGATTGTAAGGAAGAAAACGACGGACAAGAATGCAGCCGAAGAGACGCAAGAACAAACGGAAGCACAGGGAGTGCCGAACCCGAAACATACGTTGCTGGACTTCTCGAAGATGCTGGCACGCATCGATAACGGCGCCGCCATCCGCCACCTCATCGACCAGCAACATGGCATCGAGCAAGTGAAAGACGTGGAAATACTACATGCGGCAGCCGAAGCGGTGGAAAACCGGAAAGAGATATCACTGGAATATACCATAGCCAATACCGACCGTGCCTGCGGCGCCATGCTTTCCGGAGTCATCGCCGCCAGATACGGTGCGGAGGGATTGCCCGAACATACACTGAACATCAAGTTCAAAGGCTCTGCCGGACAATCTTTCGGAGCTTTCCTCATGCCGGGTGTCAACTTTAAGCTGGAGGGCGAAGCCAACGACTATCTGGGCAAAGGCCTGTCGGGCGGACGCATCGCCGTGCTCCCTCCTGTACGCAGCAACTTCGAGGCGGAAAAGAATACAATCGCGGGCAACACCCTTCTCTACGGTGCCACCGGTGGAGAAGTTTATATCAACGGCCGTGCAGGCGAGCGCTTCGCCGTCCGCAATTCCGGTGCTATCGCCGTGGTGGAAGGTGTGGGCGACCATTGCTGCGAATACATGACCGGTGGCCGCGTAGTGGTTCTGGGAAATACGGGACGCAACTTTGCGGCAGGGATGTCCGGCGGCGTGGCCTACGTCTGGAACAAGGACGGAAACTTCGATTATTTCTGCAACATGGAAATGGTAGAGCTAAGCCTTATCGAAGAAGCCGGCTACCGCAAGGAACTGCACGAACTCATCCGCCAACACTACCTATACACCGGTTCCAAGCTGGCACGAATCATGCTCGACAACTGGACACGCTATGCCGACGAGTTTATCCAGGTAGTCCCCATCGAGTACATAAAGGTGCTGCAAGAAGAACAGATGAAGAAACTTCAGCAGAAGATTGCAGAGATGCAGATTTACTAATCACTAAACACTAAATACATGGGAGATTCCAAAGCATTCCTCTACATACCCCGCCGGGAAGCGGGATATCGTCCGATAAACGAACGTATTACAGATTTCAGTCAGGTGGAACAAACCCTGAACAGTCATGAACGCAAGCTACAAGCCTCGCGCTGCATGGATTGCGGCGTGCCTTTCTGCCACTGGGCATGTCCGTTGGGCAACAAGAGTCCGGAATTTCAAGATGCACTCTACAAGGGGCAATGGAAGGAAGCCTATCAGCTACTGACCGACACGAACGACTTCCCCGAGTTTACGGGACGTATCTGTCCTGCCCTTTGCGAGAAGTCGTGCGTACTGAAACTATCGTGCGACGCCCCGGTCACCATCCGCGAAAATGAAGCGGCCATTGCCGAAGCCGCGTTCCGCGAAGGATATATCCCGACACTGCATCCCGAGCGAAACGAGAAGAAAGTGGCTGTTGTCGGCGCCGGCCCTGCCGGACTGAGTGTTGCCGTGAGGCTGAATGCCAAAGGGTACGAGGTGACCGTATTCGACAGCAATCCCCTGCCGGGGGGATTACTCCGTTACGGCATTCCGAATTTCAAACTGCCGAAAGAAGTCATCGACCGGCGCATAAAGATATTGGTGTCGGAAGGCATCAAGTTCGAGATGGGCGTGCGCCTCGATGTACAGAAGCTACCCGGCGGCTTCGATGCCTATGCCCTCTGCACCGGAACGCCTACTGCCCGCGACCTGCCGATTCCGGGACGCGAATTAAAAGGCATCTACTTCGCCCTCGACATGCTGGCACAGCAAAATCATCTGCTGGATGGAGAGACTTTCCCTAAAGAACAGCTTGTCAGTGCCAAAGGCAAAAAGGTGCTCGTCATCGGCGGTGGCGATACCGGTTCCGACTGTATCGGAACCAGTATCCGCCAGGGAGCCGTCAGCGTGACACAAATAGAAATCATGCCCCAACCGCCAACCGGACACAACAACGCCACCCCCTGGCCCCAATGGCCCAACGTATTGAAAACGACTTCTTCGCACGAAGAGGGTTGCATCCGACGCTGGTCGCTGGCTTCCAACCGGTTCCTCGGCAAGAACGGCAAGGTCTGCGGTGTAGAGGTGGAAGAAGTGGAATGGCTTCCATCTGCCGACGGCAGCCGTCCTGTCATGAAGCCTACCAGCAAGAAGGAAGTGATTGAGGCGGATATCGTACTTCTGGCGATGGGATTCCTTAAGCCGGAACTGCCGCCATTGGCAGAAAACGTATTTGTGGCAGGAGATGCTGCCCACGGAGCTAGTCTTGTAGTACGTGCACTGGCAGACGGGCGTAAAGTAGCGCAACAAATAGACCGCGCACTTCAATCTTATCATTAACTTATCAAATCAACAATTATGTGTGGAATAGCAGGTATCTTCAATATCAAGTCCCAAACCCGGGAATTAAGAGATAAAGCACTGAAAATGGCTCAGAAGATTCGTCACCGCGGCCCGGACTGGAGCGGAATCTACGTAGGCGGTTCCACCATCCTCGCCCACGAACGTCTCTCCATCGTAGACCCGCAATCGGGCGGACAGCCCTTGTATTCACCCGACCGCAAACAAGTCCTTGCCGTCAACGGCGAGATTTACAACCATCGGGATATCCGTGCACGCTATGCCGGCAAATACACTTTTCAGACCGGTTCGGACTGTGAAGTCATCCTTGCTCTCTATAAAGAAAGGGGCATCGGGTTCCTTGAAGAACTGAATGGAATCTTCGCCTTTGCCCTCTACGACGAAGAGGCGGATGATTACCTGATTGCCCGTGACGCAATCGGTGTCATACCTTTATATATAGGGAAAGACAAGGAAGGGCACATCTACGTGGGCAGTGAATTGAAAGCACTCGAAGGCTTCTGCGACGAATACGAACCTTTCCTGCCCGGACACTACTATCGGGGGCGTGAAGGAAAGATGCAACGCTGGTACCAACGCGACTGGATGGATTATGCCGGCGTACAGAATGCCTCCACCGCACACGATGCGTCGGTTGCTGCCGTACACGAGGGGTTGGAAGCAGCCGTGCAACGCCAATTGATGTCCGACGTACCTTATGGCGTACTGCTTAGCGGCGGTCTGGATTCCTCGGTCATTTCCGCCATCGCAAAGAAATATGCGGGCAAACGTATCGAGACCGACAACCAGTCTGATGCCTGGTGGCCTCAACTGCATTCTTTCGCCATAGGGCTGAAAGGTGCTCCCGATTTACTGAAGGCACGTGAAGTGGCCCGGCATATCGGTACGGTTCACCACGAAATCAATTACACCATCCAGGAGGGGCTGGATGCCATCCGTGATGTAATCTACTTCATCGAAACATATGATGTGACCACCGTCCGCGCCTCCACGCCGATGTACCTGTTGGCACGGGTCATCAAGAGTATGGGCATTAAAATGGTACTCAGCGGTGAGGGCGCCGACGAAGTTTTCGGCGGTTACCTCTATTTCCATAAAGCCCCTACTCCGCAAGCTTTCCACGAAGAAACGGTGCGGAAGCTCAATAAACTGTATCTGTACGATTGCCTCCGTGCCAATAAAAGTCTGGCTGCCTGGGGTGTGGAAGGCCGTGTGCCTTTCCTCGACAAGGAGTTTCTGGATATTGCCATGCGCTTGAATCCGGCAGTGAAAATGTGCCGGGACAAGGAAATCGAAAAGAAGATAGTGCGCGAAGCCTTTGCCGGTATGCTTCCTTCCACCGTAGTGTGGCGTCAGAAAGAGCAGTTTTCCGATGGTGTGGGTTATAGCTGGATCGACACGCTGAAAGCACTAACTACCGCTGCCGTCAGTGACGAGCAAATGGCGAAGGCCGCCGAACGTTTCCCCATCCATACTCCTCAAAACAAAGAGGAATATTATTACCGCAGTATCTTCGAAGAACACTTTCCCAGTGCCAGCGCTGCGAAAAGTGTGCCCAGCCTGCCGAGTGTAGCTTGTTCCACGGCAGAGGCATTGGCGTGGGACACCGCTTTCCACGGAAAGAACGAACCAAGCGGAAGGGCGATAGCCGGAATACATGAGAAAGCTTACGAGGCATAAAAGCGACGGCAAATAAATATAAGGAGTTAAAAGCTGATACCTCCTCTTATCAAACAGGTAAGAGTATCGGCCGTTAACTCCTTCTAATTCTTTAAGCTCCGATGGAAAAGAGCAAGCATTACTTCAAGCCATCGCCCATCGTATGCACTTTCACTTTCATTTCATCGGCTTTCTCAGCCACCTTATCGGCCATCTTCGTTCCTACGTTCAGCGCTTTTTCTTTGGCCGAATGAAGTAATTGCTGAGCCTCTCCGCCTACTTTATGCAAGGCGACATCCATCTTCAATTTTAACTCCTTTCCTTTTGCCGACGAAGCATAACGGCAACCCAGCATTCCAAGAATTGAACCTATTCCTAAGCCAACCCAAAAATGAGAACATCTTTCCATAATCAAATCAATGTTTAAAGTTTTAAATAATTTAGCGGAAGCTCTTCCCCCAAAGTAAGGCTACGACCTTACCGGTCGGGGATAACTTCCTGACTTTAAACAAACAACATTAACGGGGAAATATGGTTCGATGCCCAAAATTACAATTAACAACAATTCATCTTTAAACCGATGTTCCTGACTGAAACGGCAGAAGGGAAAATTTATTTTAATTGAAACATACATTCCGCTATTCTGTTTTTATATTTGCAATGCTTATGCTATCTTTGCCCGAAGACTAAAAACAATCTAAATGATGAACCTGAAGAAATTTCTCTTTACCGCGTCTTTGTCGCTTGCCGCATTCGGCTGCATACAGGCGCAATCCACCCAAGTAATCGCTCACCGTGGTTTCTGGAAGACCGACGGCTCGGCGCAGAATTCCATTGCCGCATTGGTCAAGGCGGACTCTATCGGATGCTATGGCTCCGAGTTCGACGTTTGGCTCACGTCCGACAACCAATTGGTGGTAAACCACGATGCAACCTTCAAGGGCGTGAACATGCAGACTTCCACCGCCCGCGAATGCACCGCCGTAAAGTTGGACAACGGAGAGCAACTCCCCACCCTGCAACAATATCTGGACAAGGCAAAAGGGCTGAATACGCGCCTTATCCTGGAACTGAAAGCCCACAAGACACCCGAACAGGAGACGCGCGCCGTGGAAGGCATCGTCCGGATGATTAAAGAACGAGGACTGGAAGACCGCACCGAATACATCACTTTCTCCCGTCATGCCACCAAAGAGTTTATCCGCCTGGCTCCGAAAGGGACGCCTGTCTATTACCTCGAAGGTGACCTTTCTCCGCGTGAACTGAAGGAATTAGGCTGCGCCGGACCGGATTATCATCTCAGCGTCTTTAAGAAACATCCCGAATGGATTCAGGAATGCCACGACCTGGGCATGAAGGTAAATGCCTGGACAGTGAACGACGTGAAAGATATGCAATGGCTGATAGACCACGGAGCGGACTTTATTACTACGAACGAACCTGTGGTGTTGCAGCAAGTATTAAAGGAAAAGCCGTAAGTTGGGGAGGTTTTAAGTTGGGGAGTTCTTAAGTTAATGAGTTTTTAAGTTGGGGAGTTGATGAGTTCTTAAGTTTTTAAGTTGATGAGTTCAGCAAAGACTAAATAATTGAGACAACAAGATAGGAAAAATAAAAGAACCGCTTCATTCTGTCAGCAATGAAGCGGTTCTTTTGTTTATACACACCGGCAAACAAGCTTTTAAACTGTCTGAGATATAATAGCCTATACTTTTAATTTGAAAGCTAAACTTAGTATATTTGCACAGAATGAAAGGAGGATTGAAAATAAATAGAAAAAAGACATTATCGCATAGCAACAATTATTCAAAACGTCGTATATTTGCATAAAAATAAAACAAAAGGATATATCAACTAAAAGAACAAAGTACAAAATGACAAGAGCTATCCGATTTACCAAGATGCATGGCGCAGGGAACGATTACATCTATGTAGATGCCACCAAGTATTCCCTCGAAAGCCCCGAAAAACTTTCGAGGTTATGGAGTGCGCCGCATACGGGAATCGGCAGCGACGGCCTGGTACTTATCGGCGGTTCTGCCCGTGCAGACTTCAGTATGCGCATATTCAATGCCGATGGTTCGGAAGCCCGTATGTGTGGAAACGCCAGCCGTTGCGTAGGGAAATATCTTTTTGACCACGGACTGACGTCACAGACCGAAATCACCCTCGAAACCCAATCCGGCATAAAAACGCTCAAGCTGCACACCGCCGGCGGAAAAGTGGACACGGTGACCGTAGACATGGGCATACCCGGAGGGATATCCGTTGACTACGACGGCAAAGGCGTACGGCCGATGAAGGAACAGCCCATCGAAGCAGGCGGGAAACGCTACATCGCCACCACCGTCTCCATGGGAAATCCTCATCTGGTGATATTTGTCAATGACATCACGCAAATAGACCTTCCGTCGGTAGGGCCGGTACTGGAGAACCATCCTTTATTCCCCGACCGCATCAATGTGGAATTTGCACAGATATTGGGAGAAGGCAGAATAAGGATGCGTGTTTGGGAACGAGGCTCCGGCATCACCCAAGCCTGCGGAACCGGAGCTTGCGCCACCGCCGTAGCCGCTTTCCTCACCGGACGCGCCGGAAGAAAATCAATCATCATCATGGATGGAGGCTCGCTGACCGTCGAATGGGACATTGCCACCCGGCATGTCCTGATGACGGGAGGCGCAGCCAAAGTGTTCGACGGTGAAATAGAAATCGAAAGTTAGAATGGAATAATAACTTAAAACAAATACAATATCATGGCATTAGTGAACGAACATTTCTTAAAGTTGCCGGAAAGTTATTTATTTTCAGACATAGCTAAAAAGGTAAATACATTCAGGATAACACACCCCCGGCAAGATGTCATCCGTCTGGGTATCGGAGACGTTACCCGGCCACTGCCCCCGGTCTGCATCGAGGCGATGCACAGGGCAGTGGAGGAGATGGCACACGAAAAGACTTTCCGCGGTTACGCCCCCGAACAAGGATATGATTTCCTGATAGAGGCCGTCATCAAACACGACTACGCACCGCGCGGCATACACTTCGGCCCGACGGAGATTTTCATTAACGACGGAGCTAAGAGCGACACCGGAAACATCGGAGACATCCTCCGACACGACAACAGTGTGGGAGTGACCGACCCCATCTACCCGGTCTACATCGACAGCAACGTGATGTGCGGACGCGCCGGAGTGCTGGAAGAAGACGGCAAATGGAGCAACGTGACGTACCTGCCTTGCACCGCTGAAAACGATTTCATTCCCGAGATTCCCGACAAACGCATCGATATTGTCTATCTTTGCTATCCCAACAATCCCACGGGTACGACCTTGACCAAGCCTCAATTAAAGAAATGGGTGGATTACGCACTCGCCAATGACACGCTGATTCTGTTTGACGCAGCCTACGAAGCCTTTATTCAGGAAGACGACGTGCCCCACTCCATCTACGAAATAAAAGGGGCGAAGAAATGCGCCATCGAGTTCCGCAGCTTCTCGAAGACTGCCGGATTTACAGGGGTGCGTTGCGGCTACACCGTTGTGCCCAAAGAGCTCACCGCCGCCACACTGACGGGCGAACGCGTTCCGCTGAACAAGCTGTGGAACCGCCGCCAATGTACTAAGTTCAACGGCACCAGCTACATCACCCAACGGGCGGCGGAAGCCATCTACACCCCGGAAGGCAGGCAACAGATAAAAGAAACGGTTGATTACTATATGAACAATGCCCGCACCATGAAGCAGACCTTGGAAGCTGCCGGCCTGAAAGTATACGGCGGCGTGAACGCTCCCTATCTCTGGATAAAGACACCCGACGGTTCCGGTTCATGGCGGTTCTTCGAACAGATGTTGTACGAAGCCAACGTAGTGGGAACGCCCGGAGTGGGATTCGGCCCAAGCGGCGAAGGATACATACGCCTGACCGCCTTCGGCAAGTACGAAGATTGCGTGGAAGGAATGAGGCGCATCCGCCATTGGCTGAAATAAATTCTGTATCATAAATAAGCGGGACTAATCATCTCCGATTTCTCTAACTCAAAATAAATAAGGTATGAAAACAAAAAGCGTAAAATCAGTGGTAATGGCAATCGCGTTATTGTCAGCAGGAATCACAGTCAAGGCACAGGATAAAGTGGAAGCTTCCGTTGGTGCCGACCTCGTTAGCGGTTACATCTGGCGCGGCCAGGATTTGGGAGGGGTAAGCCTCCAGCCGAGCGTCTCCGTCGCATACAAAGGTCTCTCTCTGGCAGCGTGGGGGTCTGTCGGCATCGAAAGTACGGACACAAAAGAGGTAGACCTTACGCTGGGATATTCCAACGGAGGTTTCAGCATATCGGTGACAGACTACTGGTTCAATGTGACGGAAGACGGCACAACCGCCAAGTACTTCCAGTACGGTGCGCACCATGCGGCAAGTACGCATCTGTTCGAAGCGCAAATTGGTTATGACTTCGGACCCGTAGCCGTGAACTGGTACACCAACTTTGCCGGAGTGGACGGCGTGAACAAGGACGGCGACAGGGCCTATTCATCCTACCTCTCCGTAGCAGCTCCTTTCAAGCTGGGAGGTCTGGACTGGACAGCCGAGATAGGTGCCACCCCGTGGGCGACCGATTTCTATGGTGCCAATGGCTTTGCCGTGTGCGATGTCAGCTTGGAAGCCTCCAAAGACATCAAGATTACCCAGTCTTTCTCCCTTCCGCTGTTTGCCAAAGTCACCTGGAATCCCCGAAGTGAAGGTACATATTTTGTTGTAGGTTTAAGTTTTTAAAGGTATGAAAAAGATTGAAGCAATTATCCGTAAGACCAAATTCGAGGAGGTGAAAGAAGCCCTCCTCGAAGCGGACATCGAATGGTTCTCTTACTACGACGTGAGAGGCATCGGAAAATCCAGACAGGCCCGCATCTACCGCGGCGTAATGTACGACACCAGTTCCATCGAACGAATTTTAATCTCCATCGTCGTGCGCGACAAGAATGCGGAGAAGACCGTACAAGCCATCATCCATGCTGCCCAGACCGGCGAAATCGGCGACGGCCGCATCTTCGTTATCCCCATTGCGGATGCCATCCGCATCCGCACCGGCGAAAGAGGCGACATCGCCCTTTACAACGCCGAACAAGAAAGCTAAACAGGCAGCTACAAACCACAGCCCGGAAAATACAATACAACTAAAAACTCAGAGATTATGGATAAACCTATTAAATGCAGTCTCACCAGACTGTGTACGGCCCTTGTCATATCCATGACATTCCTTTTCACCACCGATACATTCGCACAAGATACCGTTGTCGGAGACAGCATAGCAACGGTCGCCGGAGAAGTAATCACCGCAGCAGGAACTTCCGCAGCCGAAGCCTCTACGGCAGACACCGTAAGCCAGTTGGTTTCGGGCGTCAATACCGTGTGGATGCTGCTTGCCGCCATGCTGGTATTCTTTATGCAACCCGGATTTGCACTGGTCGAAGCCGGTTTCACCCGCACCAAGAACACTGCCAATATCCTGATGAAGAACTTTGTAGACTTTATGTTCGGCTCGTTGCTCTACTGGTTCATCGGCTTCGGCATCATGTTCGGCATGGGCAGTCTCTTCGGAACTCCCCACTTCATGAGCCTGTTGTTCGACAGCGATGCGCTGCCCGAACCTGCTTCGCTGCCCACGGAAGGTTTCCTGGTATTTCAGACGGTATTCTGCGCTACTGCCGCCACCATCGTTTCGGGTGCTATGGCCGAACGTACCAAATTCTCCATGTACCTGATATATACCATCTTCATCAGCGTACTGATTTATCCGGTTTCGGGACACTGGACCTGGGGAGGCGGCTGGCTGACAAACGGTGAAGCAGATTCATTCATGATGAGCACGTTCGGAACGACTTTCCATGACTTCGCGGGTTCCACCATCGTTCACTCCGTAGGCGGATGGATAGCGTTGGTAGGTGCCGCCATCCTCGGTCCTCGTATCAGCAAATACAGTAAAGACGGTAAGTCGAGAGCCATTCCGGGACAGAACCTTACGTTGGCGGCACTCGGCGTATTCATCCTCTGGTTCGGCTGGTTCGGATTCAATCCCGGTTCCCAGTTGGCAGCCGCCACTACCGAAGACCAGGTAGCCATCTCACTGGTATTTCTGAACACAAACCTGGCTGCATGTGCCGGCGGCTTTTTTGCACTGGCAGTGAGCTGGATGAAGTATGGCAAGCCATCGTTGTCACTGACATTGAACGGGATTCTCGCCGGTCTGGTAGGCATCACGGCAGGTTGCGATATGGTATCTCCCGTAGGAGCGGTTCTCATCGGCACCATCTGCGGCACACTGATGATATTCTCCGTAGAGTTTATCGACCGGGTATTGAAGATTGACGATCCCGTAGGCGCAAGTTCGGTACACGGCGTGTGTGGTTTCACGGGAACCATCCTCACCGGTTTGTTCTCTACCGGCGAAGGCTTGTTCTACGGTGCAGGCTGGGGATTTTTCGGTGCGCAAGTGTTCGGCGCGTGCGTAATAAGCATCTGGGCAGCAGGCATGGGATTCATCATCTTCAAAATCCTCGACAAGATTCACGGTCTGCGCGTCCCGGCACGTATCGAAGAAGAAGGCCTCGATATCTACGAACATGGCGAATCGGCCTACGGCAGTTAATCTCCCCCTCACCACAATTACTAATTACTAAACATTAAACATCATAATCATGTCCAAATTAAGATTCAGAGTAGTAGAGACGGCGTTCAAGAAGAAACCCGTTGCAGTGGCAATCCCGGCGGAACGTCCGTCAGCGTATTTTGCCAAATATGTATTCAACAAAGAAAAGATGTTCCGCTATCTGCCGAGCCAGGTATATGCCAAACTTATCGACGTCATCGACAACGGCGCACCGCTGGACCGCAGCATTGCCGACGAGGTGGCTGCCGGCATGAAGAAGTGGGCGATAGAAATGGGAGCCACCCACTACACCCACTGGTTTCATCCGTTGACGGAAGGCTCTGCCGAAAAGCACGACGCATTCGTGGAACATGACGGCAAAGGCGGCATGATGGAAGAGTTCACCGGCAAACTGCTCGTTCAGCAGGAACCGGACGCGTCGAGCTTTCCGAGCGGGGGCATCCGCAACACGTTCGAAGCCCGAGGCTATTCCGCATGGGACCCTTCCTCACCCGCGTTTATCGTAGACGACACACTCTGCATCCCCACCATCTTCATCGCGTATACCGGCGAGTCGCTGGACTACAAAGCGCCGCTGCTGAAAGCCCTGCGCGCCGTAGACAAAGCCGCCGTCGATGTGTGCCGCTACTTCAATCCGGAAGTAAAGAAGGTGTACGCCTACCTGGGCTGGGAACAGGAATACTTTCTGGTGGATGAAGGGCTGTACGCCGCCCGTCCCGACCTGCTGCTGACCGGCCGTACCCTGATGGGACACGACAGCGCCAAGAACCAACAGTTGGAAGACCACTACTTCGGAGCCATCCCCACCCGTGTGGCGGCCTTCATGAAAGAGCTGGAAATCGAAGCGTTGAAACTTGGCATCCCCGTCAAGACACGTCATAACGAGGTAGCCCCCAACCAGTTCGAGCTGGCACCTGTCTTCGAAGAATGCAATCTGGCCGTAGACCACAACATGCTCATCATGTCGCTGATGCGCAAAGTGGCCCGCAATCACGGCTTCCGCGTACTGCTGCACGAAAAGCCGTTCAAGGGCGTCAACGGAAGCGGCAAGCACAACAACTGGTCGTTGGGAACCGACACCGGCATACTGCTCCACGCTCCCGGCAAGTCGCCCGAAGAAAACCTGCGTTTCATCACGTTCGTAGTGAATACCCTGATGGCCGTTTATAAACACAACGGACTGCTGAAAGCCAGTATCTCCAGTGCCACCAACGCGCATCGGCTGGGTGCGAACGAAGCGCCTCCCGCCATTATCTCCAGTTTCCTGGGCAAGCAGTTGTCGCAAGTCCTGGAGCATATCGGTGAAAGCACGAAAGACGAACTGGTCAGCCTCTGCGGCAAGCAAGGCATGAAACTGGACATCCCGCAGATACCGGAACTGCTAATCGACAACACCGACCGCAACCGCACCAGCCCGTTTGCCTTTACCGGAAACCGTTTCGAGTTCCGCGCCGTAGGTTCGGAAGCCAACTGTGCCAGTGCCATGATTGCCCTGAACTCCGCCCTTGCGCAGCAGTTGAAGGAATTCAAGAAAGATGTGGACGAACTTATCGAAAAGGGCGAACCGAAGGTGTCTGCCATCCTCGACGTTATCCGCAAATACATCAAGATTTGCAAGCCCATCCACTTCGACGGTAACGGTTACAGTGACGAGTGGAAAGAGGAAGCCGCACGGCGAGGGCTGGACTGCGAAACCAGTGTCCCCGTCATCTTCGACAATTATCTGAAACCGGAAAGCATCCGGATGTTCGAATCCGTCGGCGTCATGACCCGCAAAGAGCTGGAAGCCCGCAATGAAGTGAAGTGGGAAACCTACACCAAGAAGATACAGATTGAAGCCCGCGTACTGGGAGACCTGGCCATGAACCACATCATTCCCGTGGCCACCCAGTATCAGACGGAACTGGTGGACAACGTATATAAGATGAAAGACTTGTTTCCTGCCGAAAAGACAGCAAAGTTATCTGCCACGAACCTGGCACTCATCGAGGAGATTGCCGACCGCACGGCGTTCATCAAGGAGCATGTAGATGCCATGATTGAAGCTCGCAAGATAGCCAACAAGATTGAAAACGAGCGCGAAAAGGCTATTGCTTATCACGACACCATCGTGCCGATGATGGAAGAAATCCGCTATCACATCGACAAACTGGAACTCATCGTGGACAACCAGATGTGGACGCTGCCCAAATACCGGGAACTGCTGTTTATTAGATGACGAAACAGCAGTATCATTCATAACTAAATGTTTTATTTCTTTTGTTGGTTGTTTTAAGTTAGTCAGGGAGAGAGGGGCCGGGAGGCAGTTCTCTCCCTCTTTTCTTGCCCCTCAATTCACATCCCCTTGCAACGCTTCTTTTTCCTTCTTAGACAGGGAAGCCACTACGATATCATATGATTGCCTGACGAGTTCTTTAATTGTCCTATCCGGTACATCCGTATTGAAATAAACGCTAATCCAATGCTTTTTATTCATGTGATATCCGGGCTTTATTCCCTCATACCGCTCCTGCAATTCCTCAATCTGTTCCGTCGGGCATTTGATGTTGCAGAAGTCAAAGACGTCTATATTTACGAAGCAGAACCATTTGTCGAGGACATAAAACACGAGGAGATTCCTGTCGTACTCCGTGGTTGCCTTTTCAAAAGGCATTTTGTCATGCACTCCTTTCAAGGAGAGGCAATAAGTTCTAAAGTCTTCTATATTCATATTCTGGGAATTTATGTTTTCGTATAGTCTTCCTTTACAGCACCTTACATTTACCTACCTTTTACCCCCGGATGTAAAAGCCGTTACACCTGCATGTAATGACCTTTACACCTGCATGTAACGGCCTTTACATCTGCTTGTAACGACCGTTACGCCCACGGGTAATAACCGTTACGCCCACAGGTAACGGCCGATACCCTGAGGTGTAACGACATTTGTCCGGCGCATCACCAACGATAGGTCTCTACATATCCGTCGAAGTACTCCTTCCGTTCCAAGCCCAACTCCCTGGCAAGCGCAACCACCTGCCGCTGTTCTTCGGGCGAAAGCAGAGTCTCTCCTTTCCGCTTCAGATAATACCTCCGGACGCCCCAGTTACCAATCAGCCGATACCGGAAGGTGCTCGCCACGCAGACAGGCAAAGCCTCCGTGGTACCGACGAAGCCTTTGGCAAAGCGCACCTTCTCGCTGGAGCAATAATACTCGCACTTGTCCGCCATTGCCTTTATCTTCTTTGGATTCAGCGTAACCAGGAAACTCTCGTCTTCCGGAGCCAGGTCGTAAGTTATCCGGCGCAAGCAGGTATCGGCGCGCGAGCAATCGGCCGCCGCGCACAGGCCGAAGTTATAGGGAACTTTTGAGTAATCGAATTTTTCTTCTTTCATTATATTTTTTGTTTGATTATATAGTCACAAAGGTACGATATTTAACGGCTACTTACCCTTCAAAACCGAAATATTTGGAGTTTTGGCAGATAGTATCTACCTTTGTGTGATAAGTGAAATGTATAATAAACTAATTTCAATCACTTACTTAAAAAGTAATGAGTATGAACAACAGACTACGCAACCTCCTTGCGGCTTATTTGCTGCCCGCACTGCTCTTGGTATCTCCCTCCCTCTTTGCCCAGACGACATTGCAGAAGATACTGAAAGCCATTCCCGCCATCACGGAAACCTTGCCGCTGACCTCCACCAAGTTTTCGGAAAAGTACGTCACCTACTTCACGCAGCCACTGGACCACCGTCACCCGGAAAAAGGAAGTTTCCGCCAACGGGTCATTGTCTTTCATGCAGGCTTCGACCGCCCCACGGTCATCGTGACCGAAGGATATGGAGCGGCATACGCCCTGAACCCCGGATATCGGGAAGAAATATCCCAGTTCTTTGACGCCAACATCCTGTTCGTAGAACACCGTTACTTTCTGGAATCGACTCCCGAACCGAAAGACTGGCAATATCTGACGGCCGAGAACTCCGCCGACGACCTGCACGCCGTCACCACCGCCTTCAAAAGGATCTATCGGGGCAAATGGATAGCAACCGGCATCAGCAAAGGCGGACAGACCACCCTGCTCTACCGCACGTTCTATCCGGACGATGTGGACATTTCCGTTCCCTACGTGGCCCCGCTATGCTACGCAGCCGAGGATGGTCGGCACGAACCTTTCCTCCGGAAGGTTTCCACCCCCGAAGACCGCAAGAAGATTGAAGATTTCCAACTGGAAGTGCTGAAACGGCGGGCGGCGCTCCTGCCCCGCTTCGAGGAGTATTGCACAAACAAGGGATATAAGTTCCGCGCCTCCATCGACGAGATATACGACTTCTCGGTATTGGAATATTCCTTCGCCTTCTGGCAATGGGGCACGCCCGTCAGCGATATTCCGGCGGTGACGGCATCGGACGACGAGATGTTCAACCACCTGCTGGCCATCAGCGAACCGGGATATTTCGCCGCAGACAGCCCCAACACCTCGTTCTTCGTACAGGCCGCCCGCGAACTGGGATATTACGGTTACGACATACGACCTTTCAAGAAGTATCTCTCCATCTCGTCGAGCAAGGGGTATCTGCACCGCCTGATGCTGCCCGAAGAACTGAAAGACATGCCCTTTGACAAGACGCTGGGACGGAAGATTACGAAGTTCCTGAAGAAGAACGACCCCAAGATGATTTTTATCTACGGCGAAAACGACCCGTGGACGGCGGCAGGCGTCACTTGGCTGAAAGGGAAAAAGAACATCCACGTGTTCCGGCAACCCGGCGGTTGCCACCTGGCGCGCATCAGTACCTTGCCCGACGCGGAGCAGGCACAGGTTGCCGCCTTGTTGCTGGAATGGCTGGAGCAATAGCCTCGCCTTCCCCCCGGACATGATTTTCGGGGGGATGCCTGATATTTTTTCATATCTTATATTGTTTTTCCCAAAAAGCCTTACCTTTGCGGGCGTTTTTCAAATAGGTAACATTCGGATAACATTTATAAGGTATGAATTCGCCCCACGAATTAAAAGACATTACCCGCTTCCTGATGGAGTATGCCAACCGCCTGATGGGCTCCGGCGTGCACACGTCGCGGGTAGTGCGGAACACCCGCCGTATCGGGGAATCACTGGACGTAAACGTCAAGATGAGCATTTTCCAGAAGACAATGGTGATGAGCGTCTGCGACAACGAGAGCCAGGAAGTATACAATGAAGTAGCCATTATTCCCGCCTTCCCCATCAGTTTCGAGCTGAATGCCGAGCTCAGCGCGCTCAGTTGGGAAGCCTTCGACACCCGGCTTTCGCTGGACACGTTGTGGGAAAAGTACAATCAGATTATTTCGCATCCCAAGATGGACCCGCTCTGCACACTGTTTCTGGTGGGCTTTGCCAACGCATCGTTCTGCGCCTTGTTCGGCGGTGACTGGACGGCACGCGGAATCGTGTTCTCGGCCACTCTTATCGGCTTCTATCTGAAGCAGGTGATGCAGAAGAAACACATCAATCATTACATCATTTTTGTGGTATCTGCCTTTGTCGCCTCGCTGGTGGCTTCTTCGGCGCTGACGTTAGAGACGACGGCGGAGGTCGCCATTGCCACCAGTGTGCTCTACCTCGTGCCGGGCGTTCCGTTGCTGAACGGGGTTATCGACATCGTAGAGGGGCATGTGCTGACGGGATGTACACGGTTGATACAGGCCTTGCTGCTGGTGCTGTGCATAGCGGTGGGGCTTTCGGGCACGCTGATGCTTGTAAGAAACAGTTTGCTTTAGAACTTGGTAATCAATAAATCTTCTTTATAGCGTATGATAGTCATAGATATTCTTACCGACGGTTTGTTTGCAGCCGTCGCCGCCATCGGGTTCGGGGCGATATCCGATCCACCCTTGCGGGCATTTCCTTCGATAGCGGCACTGGCCGCAGTGGGCCATGCGTTGCGCTTCTGCCTGATGTCTTATCTGGGAGTGGACATTGCAACCGCGTCTTTGTGTGCTTCGTTCACCATCGGAATGGGCAGTCTGCTGCTGGGAAAACGGATTTACTGCCCGATGACGGTGCTCTATATCCCTGCCCTGCTGCCGATGATTCCGGGCATGTATGCCTACAAGACGGTGTTTTCGCTGATAATGTTCATGCAGAACTTGCAGGCGCCCGCATTGCAGGAGAAGTATATGATGGACTTGTGTACAAATGCCATCGTGACGTGCAGCGTCATCTTCATGTTGGCTGTGGGAGCAACGATGCCGCTGTTCCTGTTCATCAACCGGGCTTTCTCGATGACACGGCACAAGAAATGAAGTTAAGTTTTTAAGTTTGTGAGTTCGTAAGTTTTTAAGTTCACGGCTGTATGCGGTACGATGCCGGTAGGTGAAAGCTTATAAACTTATGAATTCCCGAAGTTATGAACTCATGAACTTATGAACTCACAAACTCTAAACTCACAAACTCACGAACTCAAAAACTCAAGAACTTAAAAACTTAAAAACTCAAACGACAATATGGAAATCTTTTGGAATACGATTGCTCAATATAATGAAAGTACGTGGGGGACACAGATTATCATCACCCTCGTAGGTATCGTGCTGACACTGCTGCTTTACCGGAAACCTACTGTCTGGATAAAACGCTCGATGAAAATATACATGGTGTTTCTGAATAGCTGGATATCGATTGTCTATTACATGATATATTGCGATTCGAGGAGCTATCACTACATCCTCGCCATCTTCTGGGGAGTGATTGCCCTGATTTGGCTGTGGGACTTGCTGACGGACTATACTCCGTTCGAGCGTAATCCGAAATACCGGGTGCTGGTAGGCATTCTGTACGCAATGCCTTTCCTCTATCCGCTACTCTCCTGGGCACGCGGAATGGAGTTCCCCATGATGACGACGATGGTGATGCCTTGTTCGGTGGCAGTATACTCCATCGGTTTGCTGCTGGCATTCTCGCGCAAGGTGAACCTGCTCGTTATACTTTTCTTGTGCCACTGGGCGCTGATTGCATTCTCCAAAGTGTACGTCTACAAAATTCCCGAAGACCTTTTGCTGGCAAGCGCCACGGTGCCTGCCATTTACTTGTTCTTCAAGAATTATGTAGACCAGAACTTGCATAAGGAGACGAAGCCGAGCGCCCGCTTCATGAACTGGTTCCTGATAGCTATCTGCGCCGTCATCGGGGTATTCCTGAGCATTACCTTGTTTCATGAATTGGGGAAATAGGAAAGGATGCCTGCATCAGGGAGCTTGCTTTTTCCCCTGATTGGCTACGGCCTCCATCAGTTTCTCGATTTCTTCCGGATTTCCGAGGAAGTAATCCTTCGCTAAGTTCAGCTTTTCGTCGAACTCGAAAACGTAAGGTACGGCGGTAGGCAGGTTTAAGTGTACGATGTCTTCGTCGGAAATATTCTTCAGATACTTGATGATGCCGCGCAGGCTATTGCCGTGGGCCACCACCAGCAGTTCGTCGGCAGTCACAAGACTGGGAAAGATGACACATTTCCAATAGGGCATGGTGCGTTCAATCGTATCTTTCAGCGATTCGGTACGGGGCAATTCGGCATCGGGGACTTCTCTATAACGTTCTTCCAGCCGAGGGTTTCGCGGGTCGTCTTCTTCCAGGGCATGAGGGGCGATGTCGTAACTGCGGCGCCATATCAGGACTTGTTCGTCACCGTATTTGGCGGCTGTCTCGGTCTTGTTAAGGCCTTGCAACTGTCCGTAATGCTTCTCGTTCAGCCGCCAAGTCTTCTCCACCGGAATCCAATCCTGGTCCAAGCGGTCCAACACGCAATTCAACGTCTTGACAGCACGGTTCAAGTAAGAAGTATATGCTTTCTGAAACTGAAAGCCTTCTTCTTTCAGAAGCTCGCCTGCCTTTGTGGCTTCGGCAATTCCTTTTTCCGTCAAATCTACATCCGTCCAACCAGTGAAACGGTTCTCTTTATTCCATTCGCTCTCGCCGTGACGGAGCAAAACAATCTTTTTCATATCTGATAGTCTCCTTTCTGTTATCTTATCAAGTAACACCTTACTATCAACGCTTGTTCAAGAAAAGGAAGCCTTTGTTTGTAGCTGTTACTACGGCAGGAATCAGAAGGAATAAAAAAGAAAAGGAGCTACAGCCCATACCCTCATTATTACAAATGAAAGTATTGAGCTCTAACTCCTTTAACTCCTAACGAAGTGATAACTTCGTTAACTCTTTACGAGTATTTCTTCTTAAATAAACCACCGAACGTAGCAGAAGTCCTGACGGTGAGGCAGGTCTGCATTCTTCGGGAACATACGGTAGGATACTTTGAAGCTACCGGCGTTCTCCAGCTTGTGCTTAGCCTGGAAGGTATAAAGATTTCCTTCTTTCTTCACTACGTTGAACGGTTCTACGGAATAAACGTGCTGCTTACCGTCATGGGCGGTGTAGGTAGTCACCAGTTCCAGACCGATAGCGTCGTTCAGACCCTTTTCGTCGATAACGTAAGTAATGGTATATTCTTTACCGCTTTCGGTAGAGCCTCCCATCAATTCTTCCGAAACTTCGCTGGAAACCACTTCAATGCTGTCCCACTTCTCGGCAACTTCTTCTTTCCATGCGGCAATCTCTTTGGCTTTGGCATAGTTGTTGGCAGCCAGCGCATGGAAGCGTTTTGCTTCTTTGATATAGAACTTGTTGAAGTAATCGTCCAACTGACGCTTCATCGTATAATGAGGAGCAATCTGAGCGATAGAATTCTTAATGGTTCTTACCCAACCTTCGGAATATCCTTTCATGTTGCGCGCATAGTACAGCGGCAGGATTTCCTGTTCCAGGATGCTGTAAATAGTAGCGGCATCGAGTTGGTCCTGATAGGCCTGGTTCTGGTAAGTACGTTTCTCGGTCAATGCCCAACCGGCACCTTCACGATAGCCTTCGAGCCACCAGCCGTCGAGTACGGAGAAGTTTACTACACCGTTCATCAGCGCCTTCTCACCGGACGTACCGGATGCTTCGAGCGGACGGGTCGGAGTATTCAACCAGATATCCACACCGGAAACCAGGCGACGTGCCAATTGCATATCGTAGTTTTCGAGGAAGATAATCTTGCCCAGGAATTCCGGACGGCGGGAGATTTCGATAATTCTCTTAATCAGACCCTGGCCTGCGCCGTCGTGCGGGTGAGCCTTACCGGTGAACAGGAACTGTACCGGATAGTCGGGGTTGTTGACAATCTTGGACAGGCGCTCCAAATCAGTGAACATCAAGTGCGCACGCTTGTAAGTGGCGAAACGACGTCCGAAACCGATTAACAGCGCATTCGGATTAATTTTATCCAGCAGGGAAACGATGCGTGAAGGATCACCCTGATTCTTCAACCAAGTCTCACGGTATTGCTTGCGAACATAGTCTATCAACTTGTTCTTCATAGCCATACGTGTCTTCCAGATTTCTTCGTCGGATACATTATATATAGCTTCCCAAATCTTCGGATTTGACTGGTCGTACCAGAAGTTCTCATCGAAATGAGCATTGTACAGTTGTTTCCATTCCGTAGCGCTCCACGTGGGGAAGTGCACACCGTTGGTAACATAGCCTACGTGTATTTCTTCGGGGAAGTAACCTTTCCAGATAGGTGCAAACATCTCTTGAGATACTTTTCCGTGCAGCCAGCTTACACCGTTCACTTCCTGAGAAGTGTTGCAAGCGAAAACAGACATACAGAAACGTTCGCCCTTATCGCCCGGATTGTTGCGGCCCAGGTCCATCAAGTCGTCCCAAGTGATACCCATCTTTGCAGGATAACCACCCATATACTTGCCGAAAAGACCTTCGTCGAAATAGTCGTGGCCGGCGGGAACCGGAGTATGTACGGTGTACAGAGAAGATGCACGTACCAACTCGATAGCCTGGTCGTAAGTCAAACCTTCGGCTACGTAATCGCAGATACGCTGTACGTTAATCAACGCTGCATGTCCTTCGTTGCAATGATAAACATCTTTCTTGATGCCCAGTTTCTTCAGGGTCAGGATACCACCGATACCAAGCAGAATCTCCTGTTTCAAACGGTTCTCCCAGTCACCGCCATAGAGTTGGTGAGTGATAGGACGGTCGAACTCGCTGTTCATCTCATTATCCGTATCGAGCAGGTAGAGGCTGATGCGGCCTACATTGACTCTCCATACGTTGGCATGAACAAAATAATCCAGATAAGGTACGTCCACTACAACCTGATTTCCGTCTTCGTCCAGAACACGCTCGATAGGCAATTGTCCGAAGTTCTGCGCTTCGTAATTGGCAATCTGCTGTCCGTCCATAGACAAAGTTTGGGTGAAGTAGCCATAGCGATAGAGGAAACCGACTGCACACAAATCGACGTTGCTGTCGGAAGCTTCTTTCAAATAGTCACCGGCCAGTACGCCCAGACCGCCGGAATATATCTTAAGTACATGAGTCAAACCATATTCCATACTGAAATATGCTACAGAGGGGCGCTTCTTGTCAGGCTCCATATCCATGTAGTTGCGGAACTTGGCATACACGTCATCCATTCTGCGCAGAATAACCTTATCATTGGCAAGCGCTTCGAGTTTGGCATAACTCATACGTTCCAACAGCAAGACCGGATTCTGTCCCACTTCTTTCCAAAGAGCAGGGTCAAGATCTCTGAACAATTCCGTAGCCTCATAATTCCAAGACCACCAAATGTTACGCGCGAGTTCGGATAATTTCTCCAGTTCGGCAGGAATATGAGATTTCACATTCACATCTTTCCAGTTCGGAGTGTTTACATTACTAACTTTAATCTTCATTGTATGATTACTTGATTGATTAATATTCTTGTTAACCTATTTGACGCTTCATAGCTTGTCGCAAAGCCATGTCATAAGCCTCATAATAATATTGTATAAAGTGTTTCCACAAAGCTTGTTCGGCTACCATTCCGGCACGCTTGCGGATTTCCTTGATTTCGGAATCCGTCTTTGTAGAAAACAATGCTATTGTATCTTTAATACCGTCCGCCACTTCGGAATAATTGTAGTCGGAACGGTGCAGCACCTCTACTCCATCGTCGATGCCGCGCTGGTTCTTCAGGCTGTTCACCCAAAGTCCGAAACCGGCAAGGTCGGTAGTGATGGTCGGTACGCGGAATGCCACGCTCTCCAACGGGGTGTATCCCCAGGGCTCGTAATAGGATGGATAGACGCTGAGGTCTTCCCCCAATATGACATCATAATACTGCTTGTTGAAAATACCGTCCTTTCCGTCCAAGTAGCAAGGTACGAAAATGACTTTCACCTTATCCTGAGGACTATTGCTCATACCGAGATACTTGAGCATATCCAATACATGATCGTGTGTCATGTTATGCAGCCAGTGGGTGATGAAAGGGCCCTCCAACGGGGTGGTGAACTTCTCTTTGCTCTTCAAGCGCTGTTGCAAATCGTCACGCGGGTCTCCTACCCAACTGGGAACATTGACAAAAGCCAAGACCTGCTTCTGCAAGTTCTTATCGCGGTTCAGGCGGTTCATCGATTCCAGGAAGACATCGATGCCCTTGTTCTTGAATTCATAACGTCCGCTGGTGCTGACAATCAGGGTATCATCTCCCAAATCTTGTCCCAACAGGCAGTTTGCCACCCGAAGCATGGTTGCACGCGCGCGTTTACGCTTTCCGGCGAAAGTAGCGCCCTTAGGCACGAAATCATCTTCAAAACCATTCATCAGCACAACGTCGGCAGACTTATCGAGCAACTCTTTGCACTCATTGTTGGTGATTTCGCTCACAGTGGTGAAGCAGTCAACATAATGTGCTGTCTGTTTCTCGATGGAATGCTTGGACTGCATATTCAGTTCCTGCGCCATCTGGTCGCCGTTATAGGCAAAAAGATAATCGTAAAGGGGTTTGTTGTTTCCTGCAATGGAACGGCCGATGGAAGTGGCATGAGTAGTAAATATCGTGGCAATCTCGGGGACGGCCGTCTGCAAATAAAGGGCGGCCATACCTGTCATCCATTCGTGTGCCTGGAATACGACCTTGTCGGTTTCCGTCAGGTTGAAGCGATAGAAACTCTCTATCACCTTTCCGGTGGCGTAGGCAAACATGGACGCTTCGTCGTAATCGCCGTAAGCGTGAAGTGAATCCACCTGATAGCGGTTCCACATTTCTATATAGATATCATCCTTTTGTGCGAAAAACGGTTGGAAATCAACCAATATGACAATAGGCTCACCCGGAATATTCCACCGCCCTACACGAACAGAAAGGTTGTCGTTCTTAATTGCGTGCTTCTTCCACGCAGCGCAAAGGTTATCGGACTCGATGAATAAAGGATTCTCTTTTCCTTGCCAGAAATCCGGGCCTATAAAAAATAATCTATCACGGAATTTTGTCTGTAGGGTATTGGCCCTGGTCGACAAAACAGTATAGATACCGCCTACTTTATTACACACTTCCCAGCTCGCTTCGAAGATGTAATCGGGGGTAAGTAGTTCTTTCACCATAATGTGTTATAATCTCTTTATCTTAATTATGGCTGCAAAAGTACGCATTATTCTTTGAAAAATAGCCTATTAATCGAAAAATCTGATTAAATATGCATAAACAATCGTTTGCATAAATGTTGTAATTATCGGTTAAAGCTTTCTCCGTAATCCTTTATACGGATAAAAAAATTGCAAAAAGAAGAGATTATAAAAAGAAAACAGGCAGAAAGTTAAAAACAATCTGCCTGCAATTTAAAAGGAATATTACTGATAATCTTATACCATCAATGCGGCTACCAACGCCAAAATAGCGTAGAATTCGGGAAGGGCGGCATAAATCATCGTATTGGTCTGTACATCATGTCCCTGGGAAATTCCGAGGATACCATTTGCACAAATCTGTCCCTGACGAATGGCGGAGAACAGACAAACCAAACCTACCCCAAGACCGATACCTAACATCAAAGGACCTTCTGTTGCAAAATCTCTGCCCATCGACATCAAGAATGCTACGAATCCATACAATCCCTGTGTTGCCGGAAGAGCGGACAAAATCATATAACTTGCAGACTTGGAGGGGTCTTTCTTCAATGCGCCTTCAGCGGCATTTCCTGCGATTGTCGTACCAAAGCAACTACCAATTCCTGCAAGGGCCAACATCAGGCCCAAACCGAGATAACCAAAAATTTCATTCATAATGTTTTTAATTTATTTGTTTTTCAATTATTTATTCTTCACAACAGCAAACGGCTTATAGGCTTCACCCTTACCGTCATAGCCTGAATTTTTAAAGTATTCTACAAAAGTCAAACGAAGCGGATGGACAAAAGCGCTCAGACAGGACATCGCAATATTCAGTGAATGACCGAAAACTAATATCAATCCACAGAATATCCAGCCCAGAACGGGGCCCGACGCATCGTTTACCATGAAAGCGAGCTGATTGAATACGCCGCCTAACATACCGCCTGCAAGCCCCAAAGCATATAGACGGATGTAAGAAAGGACATCACCCATTAGCCCGGTAGCCATATTATAGGTATCCCAGACGCCCGCACCGATATTGACAAACACATTCCGGTGAATGTTATTGAGCAGATAGATACCGATAGCAGCAATACTGCCTATGATAATAAATGCCCAGGTCGATACGTCTTCAGAGATAACTTTAAAGAATGTAAGACCGCCCGTACTGATGAATCCGACTACCAGCAGCAGCCAGCCCCAGGCACTTAATGATTCTTTAAAGCCGTAACGTACAGTCTGACTGACGGCTTTTACGGTCATGGCAATGCTGATATGTACCACACCGATGATTAATGCCAACAGCATCTGCTTGTCATAAGTGGTTTCGCCAATCTTTCCGACAATCATGAATTGCTTCAACTGGGAGGGTATCTCCAAATCGAAAAGGCTGACACCGAAGAACGTGCCTAACACTCCTCCGATTACCGCCGTAAAGATGCCCAATGTTATTACCAGATTCATCATGCCTCGTAATGACTTCGACAGTTTTTTCCTGAGGAAAAAGCCTAAGGCTATCAGTACCAATCCATAACCGGCATCCCCCATACAGAAAGCGAAGAACAGCGAGAAGAACGGCGCAAGGATAGGCGTCGGGTCGAACTCGGCATAATCAGGCATACCATACATCTTGGTAAGCACTTCATACATGCGGCTAAACGCATTGTTTTTCAACTTAATAGGAGCATTATCCTCTCGTCTGGCATTTCTTATCTCATAATAAATGCCACTATTGTCAAGCAGATTCCTTACTTCAGCTTCATTATCTTCGGGCACCCATCCTTCCAGTAATACGACAGCGCCTTCCGCCATCTTTTCACTGTTCAGTTTCACCTTCAGCAAGTCGATATCTCCCTGAAGTTTAAGGTTGTCGTCTTCGAGCGTACGGTAATTGGCTTTGGAGAAAGCTTTCAATTCGGCATTTGCCTGCGAAAGCGCTTCTACTGTTTCCACCCTTTTACGATTCAATTCGGACAAACTCAATGAGGGTAAGCGAAGTGGTTCCACGTCCAGCTCTACCGGTTGCGGAGTAACCGTTATAAAATAGAGATGTCCTCCGTTTTCACCGACGAGGATAGCATTGTAGTCTTCCGCCCACGCTTCATTGTAATCTCTCTCGGGAGTCGTATAGAACTGTATATGCCAGCCTGCATTCTCCAACTTACGAACAGAGTCCCAGTCAAAATCCCCCCAGACTTCCATCTGCGCAATATCTTTATCGATAGCGGGAATCTGCTGGTTCAAATCCTGGATTCTTGCCTGCAAATCTTCGTAGTTCTTCACGATTGCATCGGCAGATAATCCCTGATGGATGGTTTCGTCCGGTTGTTTATCGGCCAGGAGGTACATGCTTTGAAGCAGATTCTTGTAGGACGTGCGTTTCTGCATGAATTGTTGCAGCTGCTCGTCCATCTCGCCAAGTTGTCTCTCCACGATGTGTACCACGCCTAATTCCCGGATTTGCTCAAGGAACGTCTCGTACTCCTTATGATATACAAGGAACGTGAGCTTTTTCATTTTTGTAATCATGACTCTGCCTCCTTCCTTTTCTCTTGATGGGATTTCATGATCTTCTGCGATGACTTGGAGAGGTTCTCCTCGTCTTCCATAAACCGTTTGATTTTTCGCAGAGCATCCTGATATCCCGGAATCTGTACTTTCTCAAAAAGATTCACCTTCTGAGTGGTCTTTTTCCGCGCATGTTCCAGTAAGTTCAGTTTGGCAACGGTAAATTCCCGTTCAATAGCTGTGTGTGCCAGTATCTTAAGCAAGTGTAACCCGTCCGCATACCATTTAGGAGCATTGAACAAGCTATACGGACGTACCTCGAAATCTACATTTTCGAGCAATGGCACCCGCACACCGGCTATCTTCTTCACACCAAGATGAACATCGCTGACCTTTATCAATGAAGTATCAAACTCATTCCAAAGGGCGAACATGGCTTCGTAAGCTTGGATTCCTTTTTCTAACTTCGCGTCCAATGCGGCAGCATCCGACTTGCAACGCTTCACCTCCATACGCAACGCACTCTCCTTATTCTTAATGATAGGAAGTGTACGTACGCGCACTTTCAGTTGCTTTTCAAGTTGTTGAAGCGAAGTCTTATTATATTGAAACTTAATCATACGAAATTAATAATTAAATAATTAAAGAATTAAACTGATTTTCTTGATGTATTAATGATACACACCAACATCTTTTTCAGTTCTTCATTATCTGCTTTTATCGAATCATAAAAATTCTCTGCTAAAATATCTGTTTTAAACAATAATTCCAACCAATAAGATGTTTCATTTGCCTCCTTCAAAGCAATCCTCATTTTGTGTATAAAGTCAGCCTTACTTTCAGCATATTCAGCTTCTCTCACTAAAGCACCAATAGCAGTTCCGGAACGGGCAATCTGACTTGAGATGTCAAATTCTTTAGAATTCTGTACGAATCGCTTCAACCTGATAATTCTGATTGCAAAATCCATACTCTTAATTCTGATTGCACTATCTTTCTTCATGCCCGCCTCTTTTCATTCTTTAATTCTTTCACTCTTTAATTTGCTTGTCACTCCTCCAGAATTCGTCAACAAGTTCTTTTTTGATATTGACTTCCTCGGGACGGAAATATTTGCCGAACAGACTCCACGCAACATCCAGCATCTCCGTAGTATTCAAGTTTACGTCGATGGCCAGTAACTGGTTGGAGTAATCCTTTGCAAAGGCAAGGGTACGTTCGTCATAATTTGTCAGGTCAAAACCGTTTTCGAGTTTGGTCTTGGCATTAGCGGCATCGGCATACAGACGTACGGCTGCATTCATTACCTGCGGATGGTCTTTACGCGTCTTCTTTCCTGTAACAAGTTGCTTCAAGCGAGACAACGAACGGAACGGGTCGACGATAACCTTACCAATGTCGCTATCACGACGAAGGAACAACTGACCCTCGGTAATGTAACCCGTATTATCTGGCACTGCATGTGTAATATCACCACCGGACAGGGTTGTCACCGCAATGATAGTAATGGAACCGCCACTGGGGAACTGTACAGCTTTCTCATATATCTTTGCCAGATCGGAATAAAGAGAACCCGGCATAGAGTCTTTAGAAGGAATCTGGTCCATACGATTGGATACGATAGCCAATGCATCGGCATAAGATGTCATATCGGTCAACAGTACCAATACCTTTTCATTATTATTCACGGCAAAATACTCGGCAGCCGTTAATGCCATATCCGGAATCAACAGACGTTCCACCGGAGGATTCTCCGTTGTATTCATAAAGCTGACGATACGATCGAGTGCACCGGCATTGGAAAAGACGTTTTTAAAATACAGGTAATCGTCATTCGTCATACCCATACCGCCAAGAATAATCTTGTCTGTCTCTGCCCGCAACGCTACATTGGCCATTACTTGGTTGAAAGGCTGGTCCGGGTCGGCAAAGAAAGGAATCTTCTGACCGGATACCAGGGTATTGTTCAGGTCGATGCCTGCAATACCGGTTGCTATCAGCTCGGACGGCTGCTTACGGCGAACCGGATTTACGGACGGACCTCCGATTTCCACTTCCTGACCCTCGATATCCGGACCGCCGTCGATTGGATCGCCAAAGGCGTTGAAGAAACGCCCGGCAAGCTGTTCACTTACTTTAATTGTCGGCGCCTTCCCCAAGAACACGACCTCTGCATTGGTGGGAATACCTCCGGTACCCTCGAACACCTGCAAAGTAACCTCGTCACCAGCAATCTTTACCACCTGGGCAAGCTTGCCGTTTACGGTTGCCAACTCATCATACCCTACTCCGGTTGCCTTCAGCGAACAGGTTGCTTTCGTAATCTGAGTAATCTTGGTATATATTTTTTGAAATGCTTTTGTTGCCA
>ENA-OYYE01000074-OYYE01000074.1-human-gut-metagenome-genome-assembly--contig:-NODE-74-length-64538-cov-8.941426_pt1 | contig 64538 bp, 55 predicted proteins | sample MGYA00243244_ERZ653437 | MGnify/ENA primary metagenome ERZ653437 (study PRJEB26926, sample SAMN06165130) | human gut metagenome | biome: ENVO:00009003; feature: ENVO:2100002; material: ENVO:00002003...
TTTATTAATCAAAAAAGTTGTAATTATGGAAAAGATGAAGGTGTATTGCTTCATGGTGTCCGTTATTGAGGACTTGGAGGAACAGGGACGTTACAGTACGGCTCATGTGTACCGTTGTGCAATTATGGCGGCGTTACAGTTCGGAGGGTTTGAACTTTGTCTGGATGCGGTGACGCCGGTGTGGCTGTCGGCTTATCAGGAGCATTTGCTTGCGAGAAACTTGCTTTGGAATACGATTTCGACGTATATGCGTATGCTTCGGGCGTTGTATAACAAGGCGGTGGATGTGGGGCTTGCTGCGCATATTCCGCGGCATTTCAAGCATGTGTTTACCGGACGGCAGAGAAATCATCAGCGGGTGCTGGAACGGTTGGAGATGTTGCGGGTGTTGACGGGGGAAATGCCGGAGGATACTGAAAGCCCGATGAAAGAGGTTACTGTGGCGGAGATTTCTACGGAAAAGGTTGCTGTGACGGAGACTTCTGCGAAAGAGGTTGCTGTGACGGAAACTTCTGCGGAAAAGACTTCGGTGGCGGAGATTGCTGCGCCGGGGACGGCTGCGGAAGAAACTTCTACGGAAGGGGGTTCTGCTTCGCAAACTCTTTCCCGCCGCGATATCCGCTGGGCGAAAGCCTGTCTGGAACTGATGTTGCGCTTCCACGGGCTGGCATTTGTGGATTTGGCGCATCTTCGCAAATCCGACTTGCGTAACGGGACGCTTACCCTGCGTCGTCATAAGACGGGGACGCAGATTACGATTGGGGTGGATGAGGCCGCAATGAAACTTATCCGGCGCTATGCCGACACCGACCCTTCTTCGCCTTATCTGTTGGATATATTGGACGGTAAATTATCCGGCAGGGAGGCTTACCTGGATTATCAGCGTGCACTGCGGATGCTGAACCTGCGGCTGGGACAGATAGCCCGGCGTAGCGGACTGGGGAAAAGGGTGTCCTCGTACAGCGCCCGGCATACCTGGGCGAACACGGCGAAAGCCTGTGGCGTTCCGGTGGAGGTTATCTCCGAGGCGCTGGGGCATGTTTCCATCGCCACGACGGAAGGATACCTGAAACAGTTCGGGGACAACCGGATAGAAAAAGCAAACGAAGTAATTATTGATTATATCTTTGGAAAGAGACCGTCTTCAAGGATGAAATGAAATACGACTGTAAATCAAAGGAATATGAGTGCGTTACTTCTTAAGTAACGGAGTCTTTTGATGACTGCAAAATTATACATTATACTTGAAAAACAAAAGAAAACATTCTTTTTTTTCTGTTTTTGCTATGTGATTGAGTAATTAAACCATATGCGCATCCGTACCGATTAGTAATTAGATTTTTCAAATAACAGTTCCCCTGCCTTTCTACCCGGCGGTAAAAAGGGAGTAATTATAGTGTACATACGTAGGGTTATGTACACGTAGTAGGCTATGTTTGTTTGCCTTGCGGACTGTATGGAATATTAGTCTGGTGTTTCCATCCGTTACTTAAGAAGTAATGGCGTTTTTCAGGCTATAAATAACACGGAAATGTTGACAGACAAAACGCAGAAAGCCATAAGGATACTTCGTGAGATTGCGTACTACGGAAATCAGCCTTGCCCGAACAGGGGAAGTGATGCTGCTTGTACTCCCGCTTGCGTAACTATCTTGAACCGGTTACGCGAAGCGGGATTTATCCGGCTTTTGCCGGGTGAAAGGGATGATTCGGCTCGGTCTTATGAGTTATGCGTGGAGTTGTCAAGTATTTCTTTATATCAGTTGCTCGTTGCTTTGGGAGAGGGGCTGAATTTGATATCTCCTGCGGCAGATGAGGAGCGGATATACAGGTATTATCATTATGGTGCGGCTGCCTCGAAGTTAGGGGTGGTCAATCAGATGCTTCGGACGTTGCTGTGCGATATCAGTTTGCTGGAATTGTAAGATAGGATGTTTGATATAAATAGTAAGGTATGATTAAGTTATACTATCTGTCATTCAGAGCGAAGCGAAGAATCTCTTCCCCTCTGAATATTATATAAAGGGAGTAGATTCTTCGCTTCGCTCTGAATGACAGATACCCAATGATATAAACGGATTTTAATCCTTTGCTTAATAGGATGAAAAACTAATATGATGAAAGGCTTATATATATTATATGTACTGATGCTGTTCAGCCTCTTCTCCGCCCCCTCCGCCCATGCTCAGCGGTTGGCGGTGAAAAGCAATTTGCTTGCGGACGCTCTGGTATCACCCAATATCGGTGCGGAAATCCTGTTGTCCCCCCAATGGACGCTTGACTTTTCCGCCCACTACCAACCCTTTGCCCTAAAGGATGACCGCCGGATGAAGCACTGGTTTTTGCAGCCCGAAGCCCGTCGTTGGTTGTGTACTCCTTTTGCGGGTCATTTCCTGGGCGCGCACCTGATGGCGGCGCGTTTCAATGTGGGTGGTGTACATCTGCCTTTCGGCATGTTGCCGGGAGCGCGTCATTCCCGCTACGAAGGTTGGCTGGCGGGAGCCGGCGTTTCTTACGGCTATCATTGGGTGATTTCTCCACGTTGGGGCATCGAGGCGAGCCTCGGTGTGGGAGGCGCTTTTCTGCGTGCAGACCGTTACCGGTGTGAACATTGCGGTAGTAAGGAGCGCCCGACCACGAGCCGGGGTTACTTCGGCCCGACCAAGGCGGCGGTTTCGGTGGTATATATGATTAAGTGATAAGGATATGCAGAATAAGAATGTAAAGCATAAGGACGTGCAGCATAACAATGTACAGCATAAGAATACACAGTATAAAGGTGCACAGCATAAAGATGCCGAGAATATACTAACAAGATACTTGAATACGAATTATAATTAATATTTGGATAGATGAATCAAAAGTCACTTTGCAGCCTACTGTTGCTGCTGTTACCCTTGCTATCGCTTTGCGGGCAAGAGGCCTATATGGGACAGATACAGGTGACCCGCCGGAGTTTTTCCTTGTCGGGCAGTCAGTTGCGTGTACAAATGGATATCAACTACGAAGGACTGGGTATGCCTTCGGACGAATCGCTTACCCTGACTCCTGTCCTGACGGCGGAAGGGCGCAGTTTCACTTTGCCGTCTATCCTTATTAACGGGAATGAAAAACAGAAAGTCTACGAACGCTCTCATGTACTGGGAGGAAGCCCGGGAAGTGCCGTTCCCGCCGTGGTGCTGAAGAACGACCGCAAGTCAGCGCGGCGCTTTACCTACAAAGTCACTGTTCCTTTCCGTGAATGGATGACGCAGTCCGACCTGCTGCTGCGCACGGAGGAGTGCGGCTGCAACGGCAGGGAAGCGGGTGTTTTCGAAGACCTTATCGCTTCGGGTATTCTCCTGCCTGAGGTAGAAGTTCCGGGCTTGGAAAAGAATGTGGACGTCCGTTGCCTGTCATGGGTCAATTTTGTTCCGGCTTCTGCCGATAGCGCCGACAATCGCTTGCCTGCCGTAGGTGACGGTTGCATCACACAGGAATGCCTGTTTGCGCTTGCCAACAGCTTTACGCCCGGTTCTGCGGAGTATAACGATATCTACGACCTTGCCGCGCGCCTGTTTCCCCAGTCGCCGGAGGCCAACATCAATGCGGCGGCGGTGGCGTTGAGCAAGCGTGACACGCGCAAGGCGCGGCATTATCTTTCCCGTTTCTCCACCCGTCCGGAGGCTTTCAATAATATGGGGGTGCTTTGTATGCTGGAAGGCAATCGCGAAAAGGCGGAAGTTTATTTGGAGATGGCCTTAGCGGCAGGCGTGAAGCGTGCGAGCGAGGTGCTGGAGGAATTGAGAATTAAAGAATGAAATAATTAAAGAATTAAAAGATAACACATCAATAAATTTTATAGCAATGGTTTCAAAACGTAAGAAGACATTGAAAGTAGTAGGCATCATCCTGATTAGTTGGTTGTATGCCTTCGTGTTTGCGGCATTGGTCACTTCGTGCAGCAACGACGACGATCACTTGGGTGGCAGCCGTGGCGAGCGGACTGCATCGCTCCGATTGACTATCGCCGGTGCGAAAGCCGGGCAGACACGCGCCACAGGGAATGCCCTGCCCGATGATGAGGGTACTATCCACCGCTTGACTATCGGACTGTTTTTTACTGACGGGACGGTGAACACGGTGGTGGAGCCGGAGATTACGGTAGACAATACTACGGGTTCGGTGGGAGTGCAGGGCATTCTCTGTTCTCCCGGCACTTGCGACGTCATTGTCGTGGCGAACGCTCCCGAAGGGACTTTCGAGGGTGTACAGACAAAGAACGAGTTTATCGGAAAGAACGTCAGTCTGGTGCAGACGGTGCGTGACGGACAACAAGCCTCCGACTTGCTGCCGATGTCCGGCGCAAGCGCTGCTCCGATTGTATTGGAAGCCGGCAAGTCGGTGTCTGCATCCGTCAGTCTGTCGCGGTTGGTGGCGCGTATCTCCATCGCGGGCATCCGCAGCGATTTCAGCGTGAACTATGTGGGCGCTACTTTTACACTGGACCGTATCTTCCTGTGCAATGCCTTGGAATCCTGCAAAGTGGCACCGGGCGATGTTACGCAGACCATGCCCGCACATCCCACCTGGATACACGGCGGCTGGACGAAGGAGCAGCCGGACGGTTCGTTCCTTTGGACGGAAGGGGCGGGCTTTCTGCTGAACGACGTAACGCCGGAGGAAGGAGTGGTTATCACATCCGACGAATACAAAGTGCCTTACTGGTTCTATGCGTTTGCCAATAACGATGAAGCCAACCGGACCAAGATAGTGCTTTCGGGGTATTTCGATCCGGACGGTGCGGCCGGCCCTAAAGAACCGGTGTATGTCTATTATCCGATTGTCGTCAACCAGTCGCAGAACGGTACGGTTATCAAACCGTCCGGTTCGACGCAGGCGGGGGTGACTGCGGGTGTGGGCGACGGTTCGATTGCGCGCAACCGTGACTACCGCATCCGGGCGGTGATTAAAGGTGACGGCGAGACAAATCCCGGTGACGACGTAGTGCCCGGCAATCTGGAACTGACGGTAAGTGTGGATGACTGGACGCTGATGATAACACAGGAAGTGGAACTGAATTAAGAAAGCCGGAAAAAAGGAGGTGGCAGATGAAGCGAAGAATGAAGGCGGTATTGCTGTTGGCACTTATAGGAGCATTGTCGGGATGTATCCCTGATAATCTGGACGGCTGTCCGCCGAATGAACAGAAGGAAAAGGTGGACATCGACGTGGATATGGACACGGACATCGATACCGGCGAGCAGGAAACGGAGATGCCGTAACAGAAACAGACAAGTCATGGAGAACAATAAAATATTATGTTATGAAAACGAATACTTTCAAACTCTTTGTTACAGCAATGGTGGCAGGCTGTGGCGTTGTTGCGGGATGTACATCCGATGCACCGGTTGAAGTGGAGAACGACCACGGATTGGTGGAAATAAAATTGAATGGCGGAGTGAATGCGGTAGCTGCTTCTGCCACGACTAAGACGCCCATTGACGGGATGGTGAACGGAACAGATACTTGGAGCGGTGATTTGCTCGTTTCGTTTGCAAGGGCGGACGAAGGCGAATCCAGTTATGGTGATTGGCAGGCGAACGCATTAGCGGGGACAGTGAAGAAAGAAAAGAGCGAGAGTAATGATACGCATCCGATAACTTTCGAGCCTTCCGCTTACTATCAGCCTAATGGGAAGAAGACTAAACTGATAGGATGGTATCCGCAGGTAAATGCAGACGGCGGTGATGCTTTCGATGCAACTGCCCGTACCGTGACCTTTGCCGCCGCCACGATGGATGGCAAGACGGACTATATGGTGACAGAACCCGTGGAAGGTGACAAAGCCACTGATACGCAGATTAAATCGGTTGTATTTAATCATTTGTTAATGCAAATCAGTGTCAAGGCTTATACTACCGATGAGAAAGTGCTGGATATTTGGGGCGGTATCAAGTCTGTTTCCATTAAGGGGTTACAACAGAAATGTATGATAACTTTGCCGGAATCGACCGCAGTACTTTCTGAAACGGCAAAGGTAGCATTTAGCGATACGCCGACGAATCCTACTGATTTGCCTTTGGTAAAGGCTGATTTTAAGGATAATTCCGCTATCGATTACATTAAATCGAATCCGTTAGGTGTAGGCAATGCTACCGCTGCAAAATTGGCAGGCTATGCCATGTTCGCCCCTCAAGCTGATAAAGATGTTATTCTGATTGTAGAAACGGCAAAGGGCAGGAAACAAGAAGCTACTGTGAAAGCACCGCAGGGCGGCTTTCTTGCCGGCTGTTCTTATGAGGTCGTTTTGAAATTCAGTGGTTCGGGTATTGCTCCGACCGTTACGATAAAGGATTGGGAAACCGGAGCAACAGTCGGTGAAGTGGAACTTTAATGAAGTAATCCATTAGAATTTATGAATTATAAAGGGATGATATACTTGCTGGCAGTCTTGCTCCTCGGCGCTTGCACCGAGGGCGATTTGCCGCTGAAGGAAAATGAGCCGTTTGCGGTACGTTTCTCTACGGTGGAAATTGGTGCGGAGATAACGACGCGCTCCCCGTTGGCGGAGAATGTTCCGCTTCGAATCCTTGCCTTCCGCCGGGTAGGTGACGTTCCTGATTTGTCGGCAGATGAATATATAGCCGAGGGTATGTATAGGGTCGAAAGCGGAAACGGCGTATTATCCCCTGTCAATCCCTTGCTGCTGAGTGCAGGTACGTATGATTTCTATGCACTGACACCCGACTTGGCAGTGAGCCGCACCGGTAGCGGAGGAAGTAAGACCTGTACCGTCTCGGTGGGACACGGCTGTGATTATGCAGCTTCGCTGACAAAATCAAAAACTGTTAGCGAGTCTGCTCGCGAAGTCGCTTTGCAGGAATTGTCCCGGCATTGCACGAAATTGACGTTTGCCCTTGCGCCAAAGTCCGACGCCTATGTCACTGCGGTGGATATTGTTTCCGCCGGATTGACGAATATGACGAATGCGCCGGTAGTGGGAAAACTGCTCGAAACCTTGCCGGTGGACGGTGCTACTTGCAGAACTACCGTCAACCTGACGGGCTTTACGGCTCCGGATGACAACAAGCCGTTGGAACTTTCTGCGTCTACGGTTGTCTTACCCCGAAAAGCGGGTGCTTTCGATTATCAGATGAAGGTGAAATTCAACGGGAGTGATAGGGAGACGGAACTTGTGGCACACCTGCCCCAGGGCCTTGCCTTCCAACCCGGGTATAGCTATACGTTCACCGTAAAACTGAAAGGCGGAAACGCGATACTGGAGCTGACCGTAGCGCCGTGGAATAGCTATGCGTACGACACGGATATGGGCGAAGCGGTTAAGATAACCTTGACGATAGGCGAATGGACAAACGTGGCATGGAACGGTCCTGCCGATACCGGCGGAAACACTACGCTGACTGTTTCCGGTTGGGAGGTCAGTAATACATGGAGTGACGAAATGGGACGTTAGACAAGCGGCGGCTGGGAGAATACGAACTGGGACAGTCATGCCGATACGGGGGGAGGAAATGTACAATTTATCCTCCTGCAGGCTGGACCGAACGTCCTACCAATGACACGAATGGCGGGTCGATGGGTGCGGACTGAGAGGACTGCTTCTTGCTCTTATTGGGCAATGTGTAAAATTATAAAAGAAAAATTATGAAATGGAATACTAAGTTGACATACGGTTTGTTCTTCCTGTTGCTGGGTTCGGCGTGTACCGACATGCAGGAGGAAATGGAGATAAACAAGCCGGATAAAGAGGGAAAGACTGTCAGTCTGACGGTTACTTCCCGGCCTTTGCAGGCGAGCGGCACAGCGACACGTTCGGAAGGCAAAGGGATGGATGTCATCCTGGGGGATGGCGGGGAAGCCGCAACCCGGGCGGTGGCGGAAGATAAGATTGATAATATTTGCGTCTTTCAGTTTGAGGGAAGCAAAGAAGCTGCCGGTGCTATGCTGAAAGCAAAAACTTATTTGGATGGCTTGATGGACGAGCCTGTAGAGATTAATTTGGTGCCGTTTACATCCGGTTTTCTTTATGTTTGTGCGAATGTGGGAGATATCACCCAAGATTTCACGGTTGGCGCTTCCACCTTTCAGAACCTGATGGATGCTTCGTACGCTGTACAAAACAAACAAGCGTCTTTCAATCGTTTGCTGCCCATGAGCGGTTCTTCGAATGGGTTTAATACGAATACGCCTGTGGATAATATGGCAATAACTTTGACTCGTATGGTGGCTAAGGTTACGTTTGTATGTGATTTGAGCGTACTTCCCGCAGATGCAACTTTTACTATCGCAGGCGCAAAATTGCGTAATGTACCTAAAAGCATGAAGTACTATCTGTCCGATGCTGCCAATAATAATACGGAAGTGGATACCTATATAGGGATAAAGACGGAAAATATACAGGCAAAAACAACGACTTATACTTGGTACATGCCGGAGAATAAGGGAAGAACACCACAAAATACTGTTGCTGCTTGGACGGGCCGATATGTGAAGAATGCCCCTTTATATGCCACTTATATCGAGTTGACCGGTAATTATACTGCAAGTAGTGGTAGTATCTATGAGGTTACTTATGTGGTGTATTTGGGAAATGGTATCGATATGGATAATTATGATGTGGAGCGTAATCATCATTATATGGTCACCTCTAAAATAAAAGGAATCAATACGGCGGACAAGCGGGTTACTATCGACACGGATTTAAGTGCTGATGGCCTGGCAAACTGCTATTTGGCAGGAAAGGATAATCATTGGTATCGCTTCAACGGTTCGATTAGGGGAAATGGAAATAGTGAGGATTATGCAAATATAATGTATGGTCTGCAAATGATTCCGGACGGAGGTGTTAACATTACAGGCATAGAGAAAGCATTTGTTGTGTGGGAAACCGCTGACGGGTTGATAAAGGAAGTGAAGTGGGACCCGGCTTCGGGTTGCGTGAAATTTGAGACCGGTACGGCTAAAGGAAATGCGTTGATAGCGGTAGCGAATAGTCAGGATGAGGTGTTATGGAGTTGGCATATCTGGCGTACCGATAATGTAGACTTGGCTGCATTGAATGAGAGTCATGCTTTAAATATCGAAACGAATACGGAACGTGAATGGTACATGAATCTTGAAGGTGTTGGAGCCGAAAATGGACATAAACGGTCTTTAGTTTTAATGGACCGGAATTTAGGTTCGGCTTTTGATGGGGATTTGGATATTGAGGATATTAAAGGGGCTAATAGCTTACATTATCAGTTCGGACGTAAAGACCCTTTTCCGGGGGGAGTAAATTATAGTACTTCCGGTGGTAAAAATGAAGGAGATGTTTCTTTATACGGTCATAGGCCTGGAAAAGAAAGTTCCTTTAAAATTGTGGATAAGAAAAGTCCTGCACCAGGTGGCACTGCCATGTTCACTATACTTAATACGATAAAGAATCCTGAGGTGTTTTATATTCGGGATACTGACCCTTATAACTGGATTTCTGGGGCTAAAGTTTCAACCGCTGATTGGAAGATCTCCAATTGTTTGTGGGGAGATGAAAATAAAATAGGTGGAGGTGTGAACAAGGGTTTTATGGATCCGGAACCTTGGGATGGCAAGAAAACTATATATGATCCTTCTCCGGCCGGTTGGCGTGTTGCTCCGGTAGACGTATGGACGGGTATTGCTAATACTACTATTACCGGTTGGATAAATATACCGATTGCTAATATTTATCGGTCTAATGATTGGTCCATCAGGGATCCGTGGGGACACGAGGTCTATTTTAATAATAAGCCGGGTGTGAAGAGCTTCCTACCGGCGTCGGGTTATCGGCGAGCCAATGACGCTCTATTATACGGTGCCGGAGCCCTCGGATACGGCTGGTTGTCCTCTCCGGACGGTCAGGCGAGTTTGTACGGGAGCAACCTGTACTTCACCTATGAAGCGGTGAACGTAGCGGGGGGCGAGAGCGCTCGGGCGCTCGGTTTCCCCATTCGCTGTGTCCGCGAATAAGCCTCACCCTGTAACCCTATTTGATTTTTTTTAATCTATCCAAACAGCGGAAAGTCAGGCAGGTACTATTATGCTCTTGAACCTTCCTCTTTTCCGTCGTGGGCAGGCGCAGATGTGAATCTTCGTCTTGCTGTTTTTTTTGTTTGTTTGCTGTTCTCCTCTCCAGGCGTGGGGAGGAGAATTTTTTCTATCCTTCCGGACGGAAAACATCTGAGGCCGTGCTGAAAAGTGAATAAAACCGCCGGGCGGAGAGCGTTTTAGTGCGCGTGGGAAATAATTACCCGTGTTGTTTTGATAATTGAAAGATTAACGCTAATTTTGCACGCTCGAATTGGAAGAGAACAAAGTATAAATCAAATAAATAATTGTCGGAATGAACGTTTCATTACAAAACATTGACAAAGTAAGCGCTCTGCTTACAGTGCAGCTTGAGAAAGCAGACTATCAGGAAAAGGTAGACAAATCATTGAAGAATCTCCGTCAGAAAGCTCAGATTCCCGGTTTCCGTAAGGGAATGGTGCCGATGAGTCTGGTGAAGAAAATGTATGGTAAGTCGGTAGTGGCCGAAGAGGTCAATAAGATTCTTTCGGAAGCCATCTATACGTATATTAAAGATAATAATGTAGAAGTGCTGGGCGAACCCCTGCCGAATGTGGAGAAGCAGAAAGACATCGACTTCGACACAATGGAAGACTTTGAATTCGTTTTCGACCTGGCTTTAGCTCCGGAAATCAATACGGAAGTAGGCGCAAACGACGAAGTGGATTATTATGATATTGAAGTAACGGATGAAATGGTGGACAACCAAATCAAGGCGTATACACAACGTTACGGCAAGTACGAAAAGGCAGACACTTATGCCGATGGCGATATGCTGAAAGGTTTGCTCGCCGAGCTGGACGAAGCCGGCAATACGAAAGAAGGCGGCATTCAGGTGGAAGGTGCTGTTATGATGCCCTCTTACATGAAGAACGACGAGCAGAAAGCTATTTTTGCCAACGCAAAGGTGAACGATGTGCTGGTGTTCAACCCCCATACCGCTTGGGACGGCAATACCGCCGAACTGTCTTCCTTGCTGAAGATTGAGAAGGAAGCTGCCGAAGAAATGAAGTCCAACTTCAGTTTCCAGGTAGAAGAAATCACCCGTTTCGTAGCTGGTGATCTGAATCAGGAAATCTTCGACGAAGTGTTCGGCAAGGATACCGTAAAGAGCGAAGAAGAATTCCGCGCCAAGATAAAGGAACAGATTGCCGCGCAGTACGTGGCCGACAGCGATTATAAGTTCCTGATCGACTTCCGCGACATGATGCAGGCAAAGGTAGGCAAAGTGGAATTTGCCGATGCGCTGATGAAACGCATGATGCTTGCCAACAATGCGGACAAGAGCGAAAACTTTGTAGAAGAAAACTACGAGCAGAGCATCAAGGAACTGACCTGGCACTTGATTAAGGAAGAGCTGGTGAAGGAAAACGATATCAAGGTGGAGCAAGCCGACATCCTGAATATGGCGAAGGAAGCTGCTCGTATGCAGTTTGCCCAATACGGCATGATGAATATGCCGGACGATGTTCTGGAAGGTTACTCCAAAGAAATGCTGAAGAAGAAAGAAAGCGTCAACAACCTGGCTAACCGCGTTATCGAGTCCAAATTGGCAGCGGCGATGAAGGCTAAGGTGAAGTTGAACCACAAGACGGTTTCGGTAGAAGACTTCAATAAGTTGTTTCAGTAAAACGAGGCAGCCGGAGAATTGAGGGGGTGAAGGAGAAGGAGTTAAAGGAGTTAAAAGGAGTTAGAGGAGTTAAAGCTCAATACTTCTGCTTGTGATTACAAGGACTATCGAACTTTAACTCCTGAGCGAAGCGATAACTTCTCTAACTCCTTTAACTCCTAAGAAAATAAAACAAGCATTCTTCGGATAAACCTGAAATAAACGCCGGTAAACGGCTGGTTTTTATAAAGAAACACAGAGTTTGACAAACTATAACTCTGTGTTTTTTTGTGTCTCTGTGTTCTTTTTCGTTACTTTGCATTTGTATTAAAAATATAAACTGTAAGAAAATGGATGATTTCAGAAAATATGCGACCAAGCATTTAGGTATGAATAGCTTGGTATTGGATGATGTGATTAAGTCACAAGCGGGGTATTTGAATCCCTATATCCTGGAAGAGCGTCAGCTCAATGTAACCCAACTGGACGTGTTCTCACGACTGATGATGGACCGTATCATCTTCCTGGGTACGCAGATCGACGACTATACTGCCAATACGTTGCAGGCGCAGTTGTTGTATCTGGACTCCGTGGATACCGGTAAGGACATCTCTATCTACATCAACTCGCCGGGCGGATCGGTATATGCCGGACTGGGTATTTATGACACGATGCAGTTCATCAGCAGCGATGTCGCCACGATTTGCACCGGTATGGCTGCCAGCATGGCGGCGGTATTGCTGGTAGCGGGCACTGAAGGCAAGCGCTCGGGACTGACCCACTCGCGCGTGATGATTCACCAGCCGATGGGAGGAGCGCAGGGACAGGCTTCGGATATCGAAATCACGGCGCGCGAAATCCAGAAACTAAAGAAAGAACTTTATACTATCATTGCCGACCACTCGCATACCCCCTTCGATAAGGTGTGGGCCGACTCCGACCGCGACTACTGGATGAACGCCGAGGAAGCTAAAGAGTACGGTATGATAGACCAGGTATTTACTAAAAAATAACTATGGCAGACTCAAGACGAAATAAAAACAGATGCAGCTTTTGCGGACGCTCGGAAGATGAAGTCGGATTCCTTATCACGGGACTGAACGGCAACATCTGCGACAATTGTGCCAATCAGGCTTATGAGATAACTCAGGAAGCGCTGAACTCCAAGAAAAAGGGCGGCGCGTCGGAGCTGAATCTGGCAGAACTTCCCAAACCGGCGGAAATCAAGGCGTTTCTGGACCAGTATGTAATCGGGCAGGACGATGCAAAGCGCTTTTTGGCGGTTTCGGTATACAATCATTATAAACGCCTGTCGCAGAAGAGCAGCGATGACGACGTGGAAATCGAGAAGTCCAACATCATCATGGTGGGCAGTACCGGAACCGGAAAAACTTTGCTGGCACGCACCATCGCCAAGCTGCTGCATGTACCTTTTACGATTGTGGACGCCACCGTGCTCACCGAAGCCGGTTATGTGGGCGAAGACATCGAAAGTATCCTGACCCGGCTTCTACAAGTGGCGGATTACAACGTGCCCCAGGCGGAGCAGGGTATCGTGTTTATCGACGAGATAGACAAGATAGCCCGCAAGGGGGACAACCCTTCCATCACGCGCGACGTCAGCGGCGAAGGTGTGCAGCAGGGATTGCTGAAATTGCTGGAAGGCTCTGTGGTGAATGTTCCTCCCCAGGGAGGCCGCAAGCATCCTGACCAGAAGATGATTCCGGTGAACACCAAGAACATACTCTTTATATGCGGCGGTGCATTCGACGGCATCGAGAAGAAAATCGCCCAGCGCCTGAATACCCACGTGGTGGGCTACAACGCCGTGCGCAACACCGCCACCATCGACAAGAGCAATCTGATGCAGTACATTGCCCCGCAGGATTTGAAGTCGTTCGGCCTGATACCCGAAATCATCGGGCGCTTGCCGGTGCTGACTTATCTGAATCCGCTGGACCGTGCGGCATTGCGCGCCATCCTGACGGAGCCTAAGAACTCCATCATCAAGCAATACATCAAATTGTTCGAGATGGACGGGGTGAAGCTGACCTTCGACGATGCCGTGTTCGAGTATATCGTGGACAAGGCCATCGAGTACAAGCTGGGAGCACGCGGACTGCGCTCCATCGTAGAGACAATCATGATGGATGCGATGTTCGAGATTCCCTCGGAAAAGAAGGAAAGCTTTGTCGTGACGCTGGATTATGCTAAACAACAGCTTGAAAAGGCAAACTTGGCAAGACTACAAAGTGCTTAAAATCAAAAGGTAATACAACGGAAGCAGACTTTTTTGCTATTTCTTGAAAAATATTCGGCGGATTATGCTTGAAATTTAAGAAGTTGTTTATAACTTTGTTAGGGTTCTTACTATAATGAGGGAACGACAAAGGATGCTATAAATAGATAACTAAATAAACAACCTAATGAATCATGGCAGGGAAGAAGAGTAACTTAACAGACCAGCTGAAGAAATACTTCGGGTTCGACACATTTAAAGGAAATCAGGAAGCGATCATACAGAATTTGCTGGCAGGCAACGATACGTTCGTGCTGATGCCTACCGGCGGAGGAAAGTCACTGTGCTACCAGTTGCCTTCCTTATTAATGGAAGGAACGGCGATTGTGATTTCACCTTTAATAGCGTTGATGAAGAATCAGGTCGACGCGATGCGTAACTTCAGCGAGGAAGACGGCATAGCCCATTTTATTAATTCTTCTCTCAATAAAAGTGCGATAGACCAGGTGAGGTGCGACATTCTGGCGGGCAAGACGAAACTGCTGTACGTCGCCCCCGAGTCGCTCACGAAAGAGGAAAACGTGGAGTTCCTGAAGACGGTGAAGATTTCCTTCTATGCCGTAGACGAGGCACACTGCATTTCCGAATGGGGACATGACTTCCGACCGGAATATCGCCGTATCCGACCCATCATCAATGAAATCGGAAAAGCTCCGCTTATCGCGTTGACCGCGACCGCTACGCCGAAAGTGCAGCACGATATCCAGAAGAACCTGGCTATGGTGGACGCGCAGGTGTTCAAGTCGTCGTTCAACCGTCCGAACCTTTATTACGAGGTACGTTCCAAAACGGCCAACGTGGATAAGGACATCATCAAGTTCATCAAGAACAATCCGGAGAAATCGGGCATCATCTATTGCCTGAGCCGGAAAAAGGTGGAAGAACTTGCTGAAATCCTCCAGGCCAACGGCATCAACGCGCGTGCCTATCATGCCGGAATGGATTCGGCCACACGAACACAGAATCAAGATGACTTCCTGATGGAAAAGATAGACGTGATTGTGGCTACCATCGCTTTCGGTATGGGCATCGACAAGCCGGACGTGCGTTTTGTGATTCACTATGATATCCCCAAGAGCCTTGAGGGGTATTATCAGGAGACCGGACGTGCCGGAAGAGATGGAGGAGAAGGACAGTGCATTACTTTTTATACTAACAAAGACTTGCAGAAACTGGAAAAGTTCATGCAGGGAAAACCTGTGGCAGAGCAGGAAATAGGCAAGCAGCTTCTGCTGGAAACCGCTGCGTATGCCGAATCGTCCGTGTGCCGCCGGAAGACATTATTGCATTATTTCGGCGAGGAGTATACGGAGGAGAATTGTGGAAATTGTGACAACTGTTTAAATCCCAAAAAACAAGTGGAAGCTCAGGAATTATTGTGCACCGTGATAGAAGCGATTCTTGCGGTAAAAGAGAATTTTAAGGCGGATTATATTATAGACGTTATACTGGGGAAAGAGACCTCCGAGATTCAGGCGCATCTGCACGAAGACCTCGAAGTGTTCGGCTCCGGTATGGGTGAAGAAGACAAAACTTGGAATGCCGTTATTCGCCAGGCATTGATTGCCGGCTATTTAAGTAAGGATGTGGAGCATTACGGCCTGCTGAAAGTGACCGATGAAGGGAAGAAATTCCTGAAACATCCCAAATCCTTCAAGATAACCGAAGACAACGACTTCGAGGAGACGGAGGAAGAAGTTCCCACCCGTGGAGGCGGCGCTTGTGCGGTGGACCCGGCGCTCTATTCGATGTTGAAGGACTTGCGTAAGAAACTGTCCAAGAAACTGGAAGTGCCTCCTTACGTCATTTTCCAGGACCCCTCGTTGGAAGCCATGGCCACCATTTATCCGGTGACTCTGGACGAGTTGCAGAACATTCCGGGCGTGGGAGCCGGCAAGGCAAAACGCTATGGCGAGGAATTCTGCAAGCTGATTAAGCGCCATTGCGAGGAGAATGAGATCGAGCGTCCCGAAGACTTGCGGGTGCGTACCGTGGCCAATAAGTCCAAGCTGAAAGTGTCCATCATACAGGCGATCGACCGTAAGGTGGCATTGGACGACATTGCTCTGTCCAAGGGTATCGAGTTTAACGAACTGCTGGATGAAATCGAAGCCATCGTTTATTCCGGCACGAAGCTGAACATCGACTATTTCCTGGATGAAATCATGGATGAAGACCACATGCTCGATATCTATGATTACTTCAAAGAATCCACAACTGACAAGATTGACGATGCGCTGGACGAATTAGGTGATGATTTCACCGAAGAAGAAGTGCGTCTGGTACGTATCAAGTTTATTTCGGAGATGGCGAACTAATCCCAGGATTCAGATAAAAAAAAGAAAAAATATTGCGTGCATTTATACGGAATGGAATAAAAACCGTATATTTGCACGCAATAAATTTTAAACGCATAGCCCTATGTCATTTATTGCTGATAAAATCGTAATGGACGGATTGACTTACGATGACGTTTTGTTAATCCCCGCTTATTCCGAAGTACTTCCTAAAACAGTCGAACTCACGACAAAGTTCTCACGCAACATCGAGTTGAAAATCCCGTTTGTAACAGCCGCTATGGATACGGTGACCGAAGCGAAAATGGCGATTGCCATTGCACGTGAAGGCGGTATCGGTGTGATTCATAAGAATATGTCTATCGAGGAACAGGCACGCCAGGTAGCTATTGTGAAGCGTGCGGAAAACGGTATGATTTATGACCCGGTGACTATCAAGAGAGGCTCTACGGTGGCAGATGCTTTGGGATTGATGGCCGAATATAAAATCGGCGGTATTCCGGTGGTGGATGACGAAGGACATTTGGTGGGAATTGTTACCAACCGCGACCTCCGTTTCGAGAGAGACCACGCCAAGCATATCGACGAAGTGATGACGAAAGAAAATATCGTTACTACCAATCAGACTACCGACTTGGAAGCTGCCGCACAGATTCTTCAGGAACATAAGATAGAGAAGCTGCCGGTGGTGGATAAGGACAATAAGCTGATCGGCCTGATTACTTATAAGGATATAACGAAAGCAAAAGACAAACCGATGGCTTGCAAAGACAGCAAAGGCCGTCTGAGAGTGGCTGCCGGTGTGGGCGTGACTGCTGATACGCTGGAGCGTATGAAGGCGCTGGTGGATGCCGGAGCGGATGCCATTGTCATCGACACGGCTCACGGTCATTCCGCTTTTGTGATTGAAAAATTGAAGGAAGCCAAGAAGTGTTTCCCGAATATCGATATCGTTGTAGGAAACATCGCTACCGGAGATGCTGCCAGAATGTTGGTGGAAGCCGGTGCGGATGCAGTGAAGGTAGGTATCGGTCCGGGTTCTATCTGTACCACGCGCGTGGTGGCCGGTGTCGGTGTTCCCCAGTTGTCTGCGGTGTACGACGTGGCGAAAGCGCTGAAGGGTACGGGTGTTCCCTTGATTGCCGACGGCGGTTTGCGTTATTCCGGTGATGTGGTGAAGGCTTTGGCTGCCGGCGGATATAGCGTTATGATCGGTTCGTTGGTGGCAGGTACGGAAGAATCTCCGGGCGAAACCATTATATTCAACGGACGTAAGTTCAAGTCTTACCGGGGTATGGGTTCATTGGAGGCAATGGAGCACGGCTCGAAAGATCGCTACTTCCAGAGCGGAACCAGCGATGTAAAGAAACTGGTGCCCGAAGGTATTGCCGCACGCGTTCCCTATAAAGGTACGTTGTACGAGGTAATCTATCAGTTGACAGGTGGCCTGCGTGCCGGTATGGGCTACTGCGGCGCTGCCAATATCGAGAAACTGCATGATGCCAAGTTCACCCGCATCACCAATGCCGGTGTGCTGGAAAGCCATCCGCATGATGTAGCCATCACCAGTGAAGCTCCGAATTACAGTCGTCCCGAATAAGGATGTTTATTCATAGTGACATGCCCGGAAAGAACAAATCTCCTTTTCGGGCATTGTTTATTAGTACGGTTGCCGTTGAACAGAACAGATGATTATGATGAGAAATGTCTTGATATCGCTATTCCTTTTATCGGGTTGCTTGCTGCAAGCCGGGCAGGACCCGGTGCTGATGCGCATCAACGGAAAAGAGGTATTGCGTTCGGAATTTGAATACAGCTATCACAGGAACAAGGCGCTTTCGGAAACGCCGGACAGCTATGCCCGTCGGTTTGCCGATGTCAAACTGAAGATTGCCGCCGCTGAAGCTGCGGGCTTGGACACCGTGTCTGTTTTTCGGCAACAAACGGAAGAGAACCGCCGCCGGTTGATGAAATCTTATTTGACGGATGAGGCCGTGACGGAACAAGCCGCCCGCCAAATCTACGAGCAACGGAAGTCCCGTTCCCGGACAGGACAGGTACGTGTGAGCCATATCTTTAAATATCTTCCTCAGACAATCTCCGCACATGCGTTGCGGGAAGTAGAGGCACGGATGGATTCCATTTATGGAGTTCTGAAACAAAATCCCGGGGATGAAGGATTCGATACTTTCGTCCGAAACTTTTCTGATGACAAAGAACCTTTCTGGGTGGAATGGCTGCACATGCCGGTGGAGTTTGAAGAGGTCGTATTCCAACTTCCGATAGGAGAGGTGTCTCAGCCTTTTTACACTCCGCAGGGCATACATATTGTAAAGGTTCTGGAGCGTAAGGAGCTGCCGCCGTTTGAGGAAATCAAGGAAGATATCATCCGCAGGCATACCCGTCACCATCGGATGGATCGGGGAACGGAGGCTAAGGTGGAACAGCTTAAACAGGAATATCATTATACGCCCGATAAGGCAGGCGTGGACGAACTCCTTTCCAGAGGACATACCGGGCGAACCCTGTTTACTTTGGACGGAAAGGCGTATACGGGCAAGGACTTCGAGCGCTTTGCCTCCGCGCATCCTGCGGGGACGCGCCGGCAATTGGATGCCTTTATCGTGAAGTCCGTCCTCGATTATGAAAATAGTCGGCTGGAACAAAAGTATCCGGATTTGCGTCAGGAGATGCAAGCGTGCCGGGATAGCCTGTTGTTGAAACTGATTACCGAACGGGAAATCGGTTACCCCCTGTCTGCGGATACCTCCGGAATGAAAACCTATTTCGATAAGCACCGTTCCGACTATGAGTGGGAGCAGCCTCGCTATAAAGGCATCGTGCTGCATGGTGTGACGAAGCGTGTGGTGAAGCGTGCCCGCAAGTTCCTGAAAAGCCTGCCCGAAGGCGAATGGGAGGATGCGATTCGCCTCACCTTCAACGCCGGCAATCAGCAGCAGATACAATACGAATTGGGCGTTTTTGCTCCCGGCGACAACGTGTTTGTAGACGATTTGGTGTTCAGGAAAGCCGATGCGGAACCGCTGGTGTCATTCCCTTTTACCGCTGTACTGGGCGAAAAGATGAAAGGTCCGGAAGACTACCGGGAGGTGGGCAAGAAGCTGGCGGACGATTACCGGAACCATCTGGCAAAGCAATGGATTGCCCGTTTACGCGCTTCCGGTAAGGTTGAAATTAACCAAGAGGTTTTAAAAACCGTTAATAAGCACTGATGCAACCGATTAAAGCGCTATCTTCGTAACTTAAAATAGAGTAAATATAAGTTGGTAATGCGAATAACCTGTCTGGGGCTTTTAATTCTTCTATGCTGTGGGGCGTGCAAAGAGCAGCACGACCATGGAGGGCGAACACCTTTGGTGGAACTGGACGGCAATTTCCTTTACCGCGAAGATTTGCAAGCGGTGTTGCCCGCCGGACTGTCCAAAGACGACAGCCTGCTGTTTGCCGAACACTACATCCGCAACTGGGCGGAAGACATCTTGCTGTACGAGAAAGCCCAGAGCAACATCCCTGATAACGGGGAAATCAACAAGCTTGTGGAGAATTACCGCAAAGCGCTCATCATGCACACTTACCAGCAGGCGTTAATAGACCAGACCCTTTCTGAGGAAATCTCCGAAAGCGAGCTGACCGAGTACTTCGAGCAGCATCGGGAACTGTTCAAGGTGGAACGCCCGTTGATGAAAGGATTGTTCATCAAGGTGCCTTTGACCGCTCCCCAGCTTGGAAGCGTGCGCCGTTGGTACAAGACGGAAACCCGCGAGGCGGTGGAGCATCTGGAAAAATACAGTTTGCAGAATGCCGTGAAGTACGAGTACTTCTACGACAAGTGGGTGCCGATAGCCGATATACTGGACCTGCTGCCCCTGAAAGTGCCCGATGCCGGCGAATACTTGAACAAGAACCGGCATGTGGAACTGAAAGATACGGCTTTCCACTATTTCCTGAACGTGAGCGACTATCGTGCGGCGGGAGAGCAGGAACCGTATGAGTTTGCGCGCGCCCAGGTGAAAGACATGATGCTGAACATGAAGCAGGTATCGTTTATGAAGCAAGTAAAGAACGACCTGTTTCAGCGTGCCGAGAAAAGAGATAAGATAAAATATTATTAGTATAATCAGATACCAAGAATGAAGAAGTGTATGAACTTTAAGTTTGTAGTTTTATTTGCCTTGACACTGTTAGCCGGTGCTACCGTTTATGGACAAGACAATGTGATTGACGAGGTGGTTTGGGTCGTAGGTGACGAGGCTATATTGAAGTCCGAAGTGGAAGAAGCGCGCATGAGCGCCTTGTACGAAGGACGTAAATTCGATCGCGACCCCTACTGTGTGATACCGGAAGAAATAGCCGTTCAAAAGTTGTTCCTGCACCAGGCGGCGCTCGACAGTATCGAGGTGTCCGAAGGAGAGGTAATACAGCGTGTAGACTATATGACCAACATGTACATCACCAACATCGGTTCTCGCGAGAAGATGGAAGAGTATTTCAACAAAACCTCCAGCCAGATTCGTGAAACCTTGCGTGAGAATGCCCGTGAAGGTCTGAAAGTGCAGAAGATGCAGCAGAAGTTGGTCGGTGAAATCAAGATTACGCCTGCCGAAGTGCGCCGTTACTTCAAGAACCTGCCGCAGGACAGTATTCCATACATTCCTACCCAGGTGGAAGTGCAGATTATCACCCAGCAGCCCAAAATTCCTTTGGAAGAAATTGAAAGCGTGAAGAGACGCCTGCGCGAGTACACCGACCGCATCAACAAGGGAGAAACCAGCTTCTCCACCTTGGCACGTATGTACTCGGAAGACCGCGGCTCGGCCATCCACGGCGGTGAAATCGAATTCTCCGGACGCGGTATGCTGGACCCCGCCTATGCCAATGTGGCATTCAACCTGCAAGACCCCAATAAAGTGTCGAAGATTGTGGAGTCGGAATTCGGTTTCCACATCATCCAGTTGATAGAGAAGCGCGGCGACCGCATCAAGACCCGCCACATTCTGCTGAAACCTCACGTGCCCGAAGAAGCCTTGCAGGCCTCCATGGCCCGTCTGGATTCCATTGCTGATGACATCCGTACCGGTAAGTTCTCGTTTGAGGAAGCCGCTTCGGTACTTTCGCAGGACAAGGATACGCGCAACAATCACGGATTGCTGCCGAACCCCCATGATAATACTTCCAAGTTCGAGATGCAGGAACTGCCGCCCGAAATTGCCAAGATGGTGGACAAGATGAAAGTCGGCGAAATCTCCGAAGCCTTTACCATGATTCCCCAGAAGACCGGTAAGGAAGTCTGCGTCATCGTGAAGCTGAAAAGCCGCACGAACGGCCATAAAGCCACGATTGCCGACGACTACCAGAACCTGAAAAGCATCGTGATGGAGAAACGCCAGAATGAAATGTTGGATAAGTGGATACGTGAGAAACAAAAACACACGTATGTGCGTATCAACGAAAATTGGAGAAACTGTACATTTAAATATCCGGGATGGATAAAAGACTGATATTCCTTGTTTTATGCCTGTTCGGCGTCTGCCTGATAAGCGCCCAGGAGAAGAAAGAACCTGAGAAGAAGAAGACGCGCGTCGATTTGCTGTACGCCGACGAGGCGCAGGCCGACAAGCTGGCGCGTCCGGACGTACAGGTGCTCATCGGCTCGGTCAGGCTGAAGCAGGACAGCATGTATATGTTTTGCGACAGCGCGTTGATATACGAGAATATCAACTCGGTGGAGGCTTTCGGAAATGTCCGTATGGAGCAGGGCGACACCTTATTTATTTATGGCGATTACCTGTATTACGACGGAATATCCCAGCTTGCCATGCTGCGCGAGAATGTCCGCATGATAAACCGCAATACCGAGCTGACCACGGACAGCCTGAACTACGACCGCCTCTACAACCTGGGTTATTACTTCGAAGGCGGCACGCTGACCGATGAAGAAAACGTGCTCACCTCCGAGTGGGGCGAATACAGTCCGGCTACGAAACTGGCGGTGTTCAACCATGACGTCGAACTCGTCAATCCGAAGTTCGTGCTCACATCAGATACACTGAAGTACAGCACGGACAGCAAGATTGCCACTATCTTGGGCCCTTCGAACATTGTCAGCGACCAGAACCACATTTATTCGGAGCGCGGCATCTATAACACCGTCACCGAACAGGCCGAACTGCTCGACCGTTCCGTCCTGACGAACGAAGGCAAGAAACTCACCGGCGACAGCCTGTTCTACGACCGTAAGCTGGGCTATGGCGAAGCTTTCGACAACGTACAGATGAACGATACCGTCAACCGGAATATGCTGACCGGCAACTATTGCTTCTATAATGAGCTGACCGGTAATGCGCTCGCCACACAGCGCGCCGTCGCCATCGACTACTCTCAGGGCGACAGCCTGTTCATGCACGGCGATACCCTGCGGCTGGTGACCTATAACCTGAATACGGACTCCGTGTACCGTGAAATGCGGGTTTACCATAAAGTGCGCGCCTACCGCACGGATGTGCAGGCGGTATGCGACTCGTTGGTCTACAACTCCAAAGATTCCTGCCTCACCATGTACACCGACCCTATCCTGTGGCACGGTGCGCAGCAGTTGCTGGGCGAGGAAATCAAGGTCTACATGAACGACAGCACCATCGACTGGGCGCACATCATCAACCAAGCCCTGGCCGTGGAACAAAAAGACACCCTGCACTACAACCAGGTGACGGGCAAGGAGATGAAAGCCTACTTCATTGCGGGAGAAATGCGCCAGGTGGACGTCAACGGCAATGTACTGATAATCTTCTATCCGGAGGAAAAAGACAGCACGATGATCGGCATGAACTATGCCGAAGGCAGTTTCCTGCGCATCTACCTGAAAGACCGGCGGATGGAGCAGGCGGCATTGATAGGCAAGTCCAACGGCATCCTGTATCCGATGGACCAGATTCCCGCCGACAAGATGCGCCTTCCCTCCTTTGTGTGGTTCGACTACATCCGTCCGCTGAACAAATACGATATCTTTGAGTGGCGAGGCAAGAAAGCGGGCCAGACCTTGCAGAAGAGCGACCGCCGACCCCAGGCCTCACCACGTAATATGCATATTAAACGAACTAAAAAATAACGCTATGGGAATGTTTACAATGCGGAAGCCCCGCGGATTCCATCATTCATATATATATGTGGACGAGCGGAAAGAGAAGTTGGCGAAGATGGAAGAAGACGCCAAGCGTGAACTCGGCATGTTGCCCGAGAAGGAGTTCTCCCCCGAAGACATCCGGGGAAAGTTCGTTGAAGGCACTACCCACCTGAAGCGCCGTAAGGAAAGTGGCCGCAAGCCCGTTCACCTGGGAATCATCCTGGTGATTATTGCCATCCTGGCCTATCTGTGGTATGCCATTTCTAACGGAATTATTTAAAAATTCATTATTATCATGAGCGATATCATTCATTTGCTGCCCGATTCGGTTGCGAACCAGATTGCTGCCGGAGAGGTGATACAGCGCCCGGCCTCTGTCGTAAAGGAATTGGTAGAGAATGCGATTGACGCCGGTGCACAAGAGATACATGTACTGATTACGGATGCCGGCAAGACCTGCATTCAGGTCATCGACGATGGCAAGGGAATGACCGAGACCGATGCCCGGCTCTCATTCGAGCGCCATGCCACCTCCAAGATACGTGAAGCCGCCGATTTGTTCGCTTTGCGCACGATGGGTTTCCGTGGAGAAGCGCTGGCCTCCATTGCCGCGGTGGCGGAAGTGGAACTGAAGACCCGTCCCGCCGATGAAGAACTGGGCACGAAGCTGATAATAGCCGGCTCCAAGGTCGAGAGCCAGGAAGCCGTTTCTTGTCCCAAAGGATGCAATTTCTCCGTCAAGAACCTGTTCTTTAACGTACCCGCGCGCCGTAAATTCCTGAAGGCCAACTCCACCGAGTTGAGCAATATACTGACGGAATTCGAGCGCATCGCCCTGGTGCATCCCGATGTCGCCTTTTACCTTTACAGCAACGATACCGAACTGTTCAACCTGCCGGTGATGCCCCTCCGCCAACGTATCCTCGCGATATTCGGCAAAAAGCTGAACCAGCAACTGCTGTCGGTGGACGTCGATACGACCATGATTAAGATGTCCGGTTTCATAGCCAAGCCCGAAACCTCGCGCAAGAAAGGCGCGCACCAATATTTCTTCGTCAACGGCCGTTACATGCGTCATCCCTATTTCCATAAGGCGGTGATGGACGCTTACGAGCAACTGATACCCGCCGGCGAGCAAATCTCCTACTTCATTTATTTCGACGTAGACCCCGCCAATATCGATGTCAACATCCATCCCACCAAGACGGAAATTAAGTTTGAAAACGAGCAGGCCATCTGGCAGATACTCTCGGCGGCGGTGAAAGAGTCGTTGGGCAAGTTCAATGCAGTTCCCTCCATCGATTTCGACACCGAAGGGATGCCCGATATTCCCGCCTTCGAACAGACGCGTCCGATAGAACCGCCGAAGGTGCATTACAATGCCGACTTCAACCCCTTCAAGTCTTCTTCCTCTTACGGAGGAGGAGGGGGCGATTACTCCCGCCGCAGTGTGGAGTGGGAGGGCCTGTATTCCGGTCTGGAGAAAGCCAGCAAGATGAATATCCCTGTCGAAGAAGAATCACCCGCTTTCCCCGACGACCTGTCGCCGGAGGACGAACCTTCCGTTGCCGAACCGCAGGTGGAGGCCACGTTCGCCTCGCGTGCCAACGCCACCCTGTATGCCGGAGAAACTTCCGCCGTGGAGAAAGGCGCGCAGCACTTGCAATTCAAGGGCCGCTTCATCCTGACTTCCGTCAAGTCCGGTCTGATGCTGATAGACCAGCACCGTGCGCACATCCGTGTACTTTTCGACCGCTATATGAGCCAGATTCGCCAGAAGCAAGGCATATCCCAGGGAGTACTCTTTCCCGAGATTGTCCGCCTGCCCGCTTCCGAGGCTGCTGTTCTGGAGAGCCTGACCGACGACCTCGCGGCAGTAGGTTTCGACCTCAGCCCCCTTGGCGGCGGCAGCTACGCCATCAATGGTATTCCTTCGGGAATAGAAGGCCTTGACCCGGTGGAACTGGTTCGCAACATGGTGCATACCGCGATGGAAAAAGGAAGCGATGTGAAGGAAGAAGTCCAGACCATCCTCGCGCTCACCCTGGCGCGTGCGGCAGCCATTGTGTACGGGCAAGTGCTGGGCAACGACGAGATGTCCAACCTGGTAGACAGCCTTTTCGCCTGCCCCACACCCAATTTCACCCCGGACGGCCATACGGTGCTCGCCACCATCCGCGAAGAAGATATCGAGAAGTTGTTCACCAAGTAGGAACACGCCACAGCGCCCCTTTTCCGGTTTTTTTTGGAAAAAAACTCTTTTCCCAAAACCTTTTTAGTTTCGTTGGTGTTAATTATTCAGTTTGAATGATAAAGAATATAATTAACCAACTTAACTATTTAGGTATATGAAAAAGATTCTAATGGTGCTGGCTTTTGCCGGCGTATCTTCTGTTGCCATGGCGCAGCAAGGGACAGCAATTGTGGAACAGGTCGACGTAATCCAGGTACAAGATAAATACCAGGTTATTACCAACCCCTTCTGGAGCAACTGGTTCTTCTCTATCGGCGGTGGCGCATCTGTACTGTTGGGCGATAATGACGGCGCAGCCAGCTTCGGAAAGCGCATCAGCCCTACGCTGAATGTGGCCTTAGGCAAATGGTTTACCCCCGGACTTGGATTACGATTGCAATATAGCGGCCTTCAGGCAAAAGGCTACACCTACGACAAGGGTGCCGACTATGTAAGAGGCAACCAGAAAGGTGACGGCTATTATGAGCAACGTTTCGACTACATGAACCTGCACGGTGACGTGATGTTCAACCTGATGGCGCTGTTCGGCGGTTACGACGAATACCGTGTGTACGAGATGATTCCTTATGTCGGTGCCGGTTTCACCCACAACTATACGAAACCCCGTCGCGAAGCCCTCTCCGTCAACGCCGGTATCATCAACCGTTTCCGTGTTTCCAACGCGCTGGACATCAACCTCGAAGTCAGCATCATGGGTGCTGAGGACAAGTTCGACGGTACCGTTGCCGGCAAGCACGGGTATGACGGCGTAGTGAGCGCCACGCTCGGCCTGACTTATTACTTCCCGAGACGCGGATTCGCCCGTCCGATGCCGCAGCTTATCTCTGCTATCGAGCTTTCGGCCATGCAGCAGCAGATTGCCGAAATGGCCGCTGCCAACCAGCAATTGCAGAATGCCTTGACTGCCGCAGAAAACCGTCCGGTAGAAGTGTCTGAAACAGAAGTGGTGGTAACCGAACCGGATATCGCTCCGCGTACCGTATTCTTCAGCATCGGTTCTGCCGAAGTCTCTCCGCGTGCAGTGATGAACCTGTCTTATCTGGCTGAATACATGAAGCAATTCCCCAATGCCACTTATACCGTAAACGGCTATGCCGACTCTGCTACCGGTACTCCGGCATTCAACCAGGAATTGAGCTTGAGACGTGCACAGGCCGTGGTGGATGTATTGGTAAATAAATACGGTATTGCTGCCGACCGCTTGAAGATTTCTGCCGATGGTGGTGTAGACAAGTTCGGCCAGCCGATTCTGAACCGTGTGGTATTGGTACAATCTGCTAATTAATAGAATAGCCTATTCTTTTAAGGAAGTCGTTAGATGGTTTTAACGATGAGTTTCGGAGGCTGCCCGGGTTGGGCAGCCTCCTTTTGCTTATATAAAGTGGAATGATTTTTAAAATCTCCGGTTCGGAAGAAAGCCTCCTTTATTCTCCGCTAAACTTCTTCACCTGTTCGGCAATCAGTTCCGCATCGTCGAAGTAGTTAATCTTCATCGCCTTGCGTACATCGTCCAGCGTGGCGGCGGCAACTTCGCGCGCAGCGTCGCACCCCTTCTTCAGCATATCATAGATAGCGGGAATATCCTTCTCGAACTCCTTGCGCCGGTTGCGAATCGGTTCCAGCGTCTCCTGCATAATGTTGTTCAGGAAGCCTTTCACCTTCATGTCTCCCAGTCCTCCGCGTTGGTAGTGCGCTTTCAGTTCATCCAGCGAAGGATAATCGGGCAGGTAGCGCTCGAAGTGTTCGGGCCGGCAGAAAGCGTCGAGATAAGTGAATACGGTGTTTCCCTCCAGCTTGCCCGGGTCTTGCACGCGCAGGTGGTCGGGGTCGGTGTACATGCTGCGCACCTTCTTCTGCACTTCATCGGCAGGGTCGGACAGGTAGATGCAGTTGCCCAGACTCTTACTCATCTTCGCCTTGCCGTCCGTTCCCGGCAGACGCAGGCAAGCGGCGTTGTCCGGCAGAAGGATTTCCGGTTCCACCAAGGTCTCACCATATATATAGTTAAAGCGGCGTACAATTTCGCGCGCCTGCTCAATCATCGGTTCCTGGTCTTCGCCCACGGGCACGGTCGTTGCCTTGAAGGCCGTGATGTCCGCCGCCTGACTGATAGGATACGTGAAGAATCCTACGGGAATGCTCGTCTCAAAGTTGCGCATCTGGATTTCCGTCTTCACCGTCGGGTTGCGTTGCAGGCGGCTCACGGTGACCAAGTCCATATAATAGAACGTCAGCTCGCACAGTTCCGGTATCTGCGACTGTATGAAGATGGTGCTTTTCGTCGGGTCCAGTCCGCAGGCTAGGTAGTCCAGCGCCACTTCAATCACATTCTGGCGCACCTTTTCCGGGTTCTCCATATTGTCGGTCAATGCCTGCGCATCGGCGATGAAGACGAACGTCTTGTCAAATAATCCGGAGTTCTGCAACTCCACTCTGCGTCTCAGCGAGCCCACATAGTGACCTATGTGCAGGCGTCCCGTGGGGCGGTCGCCCGTGAGGATGATTTTTTCTTTTGCCATATCTATATTTAATTTTTCTTTTCAAGTTGCCTGCAAAGATACTATTATTTTCATCGATAGCGAGCAGGCTTGCAGCCTTTTTACATATTTCCGCTTTCCTCCCTTTTGACATATACCTTGTGGCTTCCGTACCCGCTGGTCCCGATGCCGCTGCCGGGAGTATGCACCCATTTCCGCAATTCCACGGTAGCGGTGGAGCGCAGCAGTCCGGTCAGCCGCTGGTAGATTCTGACGGTGAGGAAGGCGTTTTCCTCCAGGTATTGTTGCGCAAGCGACAGACGCTGTTCGGCAGTATATTTTTCCGACGAACGCGCGGGCTTCCAGGGAGCGCGTTGCAGGGTGCACCAATGGTTCGTTTCTCTTAACAAGTCTTTGTCCACACGGAAATTTACCCCTCCCACGTAGATACTTCTGGCATTTGGTTTCGGAGTATTTTCTTCCGTCATCTCCCTTTTTTTCTCCGGCAGCACGGCAAGCGTCGGGGTGAATACGCCCAGACCGTCGATTTTCACCGAGCGTCCCAATCCCATCTCGTGCGCCAGGGCTTCGCCCAGCTCGCAGATTACTCCTTCGGTTACTCCCTTCGAGAAGGCACATTTCATAGCGATGTATTCCGCCAGTTCGCGTGTGCTGGTCTGTCCGGTCATTACCATCTGCGGGTAGGTGATTTCTTCGCCCGTTCCTGTCAGGTCGGGCATCTTTTTCATTACGTAGTTAGGCATTGTTTCTTATTATTTGTTTTGCGCCGTTGTTTCTTACTTTCCCCGCAAGGAAAACTATGCCGCCTTGCAAGGAAAAGTTAGAATATAGCTCTATGTTCTTAGGAATAAAGGCTGTGTTCTTAGGAATAAAGCCTATGTTCTTAGGAATAAAGGACTATGTTCTAAGTTTTGGCAGCCACAAAGGTAACTATTAATAGCGTGGAAAACAACTTATGGCAGGGAGGATTGCAAGATTGTTTTTATTTGCGGGGAACGGAAATGTTTATAGAAATATTCCGGAATATATTTTGCAATTCAAGATAAAGATTCTATCTTTGTTGCCAGTAGAACCTGCCAAGCCTCTTAACAATGCTCAAATAGGCAGGTCGTTTTTTTATATACCCCTTATGAAGACATCTTTTAGTAAGACTTGTTATACTCCACAGCAACATATAACCCTATTGAAGACAAGAGGATTATTGATTCCTGACGAACAGAAAGCGATTAGCTATTTGACGAATATAGGTTATTTTCGTTTGAGTGCGTATTTTTATCCACTGTTGGAATTTCCCAAAGAACAACATCGTTATAAATCGGATGCCTCCTTTACAAAGGTTATAAATATGTATCGTTTTGACCGAAAATTAAGACTTTTGCTGTTTAATGAGATTGAAAAGATTGAAGTGGCTATTCGCAGTTGTATAACAAATTATGCCAGTTTGGATTTTGGTAACTTGTTTTGGCTGACCCTCAGAACCCCGTCGCATGAAATTCCGCTGGATTGACACTGCTCGGACGGATAAACGCAGAATGTATTACCGTATCTGTATGGTACGTTATCTCCTCTTTACCGTGTCCCCAAACAATACATTTAAAGATAAGCTAAAGGTCTTATTAGCCGCTTATCCGAATATCGATGTACGGGCAATGGGCTTTCCCGCAAATTGGGAAGATGAAGATATTTGGAAATAGACATAGCCCTATCAAACTCCCTTCTGAGGAAATGATAGTGCTATTTTTATTGCAGATGAGGCGTCCTTGTCGGAATAGCTGCTATAATGATGTGGCAGGTGAATATGCAGATTTGAGATTGGACGAAACGGATAGCTATTCATGAGGAGGAGCCTTGGGAACCTCGGAAACAATATGAAGAAAGGGTGATTACCTATTACGATTAAGCAGAAAATCTATTCTGATTAGTTCTCGGCGCCTTCTTGTCCGTTGGAAGAGAACGGGGAGTTTCTCTTGGATGAAAAAGAAATAAGAATAAAGAAGGCGCTGAAATTTGCGTATAACTAAAATAAGTTGTTACTTTGCACAAATTTAAAAATAGCTATGCAATCGCAGGAAATGAGAAAGAAATACAATCTCCGTTCGAATGAACATCATTCGGGGGCTATCGGTTTCTTTTTTTCCGAAAAGATATATTTTAGTTCTTTGGTAATGCGTTAATCCTTTTTTGGATAACGCATTTTTTTTGTGCCGGAACGCTGAGATGAATTATACAGACAACAACAAGAGAATATGGAAAAGAATTTAAAGAAGGTGCTGGTCTTGGGCTCGGGTGCGCTCAAGATTGGTCAGGCAGGAGAGTTTGACTACTCCGGTTCGCAGGCTTTGAAGGCGCTGCGTGAAGAGGGTATCGGTTCGGTACTGGTAAACCCGAATATCGCAACTATTCAGACGTCGGAAGGAATTGCCGATAAGGTTTATTTCTTGCCCGTTACTCCCTACTTCGTGGAAGAAATCATCAAGAAGGAGAAGCCCGACGGCATATTGCTGGCGTTCGGCGGACAAACGGCGCTGAACTGCGGTACCGAACTCTACATGAGCGGCATCTTGCAGAAATACGGCGTACGCGTACTGGGTACTTCGGTGGAGGCTATCATGTATACCGAAGACCGCGACCTCTTTGTGAAGAAGCTGGACGAAATCCCAATGAAAACTCCCAAGAGCCATGCCGTGGAAAGTATGGAAGATGCGCTGAAGGCTGCACGCGAAATCGGTTATCCGGTGATGGTGCGCTCTGCCTATGCCCTGGGAGGTTTGGGTAGCGGTATCTGTGCGGACGAGGAAGCGTTCATCAAGCTGGCTGAAAGTTCTTTTACCTTCTCCAAGCAAATCTTGGTGGAAGAGTCGTTGAAAGGCTGGAAAGAGATTGAGTTCGAGGTGATACGCGACGCAAACGACCATTGCTTCACCGTGGCCAGCATGGAAAACTTCGACCCGCTGGGCATCCATACGGGAGAATCCATCGTGGTGGCTCCTACGTGCTCGCTGACCGACGAACAGGTGAAGATGTTGCAGGAACTTTCTACGAAATGTATCCGCCATCTGGGTATCGTGGGCGAGTGTAACATACAGTATGCGTTCAATGCCGAAACCAACGACTACCGTGTCATCGAGGTGAACGCGCGCTTGTCCCGTTCTTCCGCACTGGCATCCAAGGCTACCGGTTATCCGCTGGCATTCGTGGCAGCCAAGATTGCGTTGGGCTATACGCTGGACCAGATTGGCGAGATGGGAACGCCCAACTCGGCTTACGTTGCTCCGCAACTGGACTACCTGATTTGTAAAATCCCCCGTTGGGACTTGACGAAGTTTGCGGGCGTGAGCCGTGAAATCGGTTCGAGCATGAAGTCCGTGGGAGAAATCATGTCTATCGGCCGTTCTTTCGAAGAGATTATCCAGAAGGGACTGCGTATGATAGGACAGGGTATGCACGGTTTTGTGGGGAACGACGGAGTGGAGTTCGATGACTTGGATTATGAGTTGTCTCATCCCACCGACCTGCGTATCTTCGCCATTGCAGATGCTTTGGAGAAAGGTTATACCATCGACCGCATCTTTGAGTTGACGAAAATCGATCCCTGGTTCCTCGGTAAGTTGAAGAACATCGTGGACTACAAGCAAAAACTTTCCCTATATAATAAGGTGGAAGATATTCCGGCAGATGTCTTGCGCGAAGCGAAAGTGCTCGGCTTCTCCGACTTCCAGATTGCACGCTTCGTGCTGAGCCCCGAAGGCAATATGGAGAAGGAAAACCTGATGGTGCGCGCCCGCCGCAAGGAACTGGGTATTCTGCCTGCCGTGAAGCGTATCAATACCATCGCTTCCGAGCATCCGGAACTTACGAACTATCTGTACATGACGTATGCCGTACAGGGGTATGATGTGAATTATTATAAGAACGAGAAGTCGGTAGTCGTGCTGGGTTCGGGCGCTTACCGCATCGGTTCTTCCGTAGAGTTCGACTGGTGTTCGGTGAATGCCATCCAGACCGCCCGTAAATTGGGATATAAATCCATCATGATTAACTATAATCCGGAAACGGTTTCTACGGATTATGACATGTGCGACCGCCTGTACTTCGACGAACTTTCTTTCGAACGCGTGCTGGACGTTATCGACCTGGAGCAGCCGCGCGGCGTGATTGTCTCGGTGGGCGGACAGATTCCTAATAACCTCGCCATGAAGCTTCACCGCCAGTCGGTGCCGGTATTGGGTACTTCTCCGATTTCCATCGACCGTGCCGAAAACCGTAATAAGTTCTCCGCTATGCTCGACCAGTTGGGTATAGATCAGCCGGCTTGGCAGGAACTTACCAGCCTGGAAGATGTGAAGGGCTTCGTGGAGAAGGTGGGTTATCCTGTGTTGGTGCGTCCGTCGTATGTGCTTTCGGGCGCTGCCATGAATGTGTGCTACGATGAAGAAGAACTGGAGAACTTCCTGAAGATGGCCGCCGAGGTTTCCAAGGAATATCCGGTGGTGGTATCGCAGTTCTTGCAGAATACGAAGGAAATCGAGTTCGACGCTGTGGCCCAGAACGGTGAAGTGGTGGAATACGCGATATCCGAGCATGTGGAGTTTGCTGGGGTGCACTCCGGTGACGCTACGCTGGTGTTCCCTGCCCAGAAAATATACTTTGCAACGGCACGCCGTATCAAGAAAATCAGCCGCCAGATTGCGAAAGAGCTGAATATCTCCGGTCCGTTCAATATCCAGTTCCTTGCCCGCAACAACGAGGTGAAGGTGATTGAATGTAACCTGCGCGCCTCACGCAGCTTTCCGTTCGTATCGAAGGTGCTGAAGCGCAACTTTATCGAGACGGCTACGAAGATTATGCTGGACGCTCCCTATACGCAACCCGACAAGTCGGCGTTCGACATCGACTGGATTGGTGTCAAGGCTTCGCAGTTCTCCTTCTCGCGTCTGCACAAGGCAGACCCCGTATTGGGCGTGGATATGTCTTCTACGGGCGAAGTGGGTTGCATCGGCGATGACTTCTCCGAAGCGTTGATGAGTGCCATGATTGCTACGGGATTCAAGATTCCGCAGAAGGGCGTCATGTTCTCTTCCGGAGCCATGAAGTCGAAGGTGGACTTGCTGGATGCAAGCCGGATGCTCTTTGCCAAGGGATATAAGATTTATGCTACGGCGGGCACGGCAGCGTTCCTGAATGCGCACGGCGTGAGCACGGAGCCTGTCTACTGGCCGGATGAACGTCCCGATGCAGAGAACAATGTGATGAAGATGATTGCCGAACATAAGTTCGACCTGATAGTGAATATCCCGAAGAACCATTCGAAGCGCGAGCTGACCAACGGATACAAAATTCGTCGCGGAGCTATCGACCATAACATCCCGTTGGTTACGAACGCCCGTCTGGCAAGCGCCTTTATCGAAGCGTTCTGCGAGATGAAGATGGAGGATATCCGGATTAAGAGCTGGCAAGAATATAAGTAAGCCTTAGCTTATCGGAAACGATTGGGCGAAGGTGTGTCAGAGCTCAATATTTTAAGGATTGAACACAGGGACACAGAAACGCAGAGGTTTTATTTTGAACATTTTAAAAAGCTCTGTGTCTTCTGTGACTCTGTGTTCAATTCACTTTTGATACATCCTCTTGTTTCATCACATAAAAAAGAAAGTAATATGAATGAGGTAGAGAAAATGCGGAGTTCCCAGCTTGCGGACATGTCTGCTCCGGAGATACAGGTGAAGTTTGAACATGCCAAAAGGCTGTTGGCAAAGATGCGTGTGTTGAGTACCTATGATGAGGCTTACAGGGGACTGCTGGAAGAATTGGTTCCCGGTATTCCCGCCGACTCCATTATCTGTCCGCCTTTCCATTGCGACCACGGCGACGGCATCCGCCTGGGCAAGCATGTCTTTGTCAATGCCAATTGCACCTTCCTCGACGGCGGATATATTACGATAGGCGACCATACACTGATAGGCCCTTGCGTACAGATTTATACTCCGCATCATCCGATGGATTACCTTGAACGCCGTTCGGAGAAAGAGTATGCGTATCCGGTGACGATAGGGCGGGACTGCTGGATTGGCGGAGGCTGTATTATATGCCCCGGCGTGACGATAGGCGACCGTTGCATCATCGGTGCGGGCAGCGTCGTTACGAAAGATATTCCCTCGGATAGTGTGGCGGTTGGCAATCCCGCCAAGGTAATCCGGAAAAATGAGGTGAAAAACTGAATAGGCTAATTGCTTGAAATTCAATGCAGGTAGTTGATTGGCGAAAAAAATATTGTAAAATACCGGGCGAAAGTTTTGGTAATATCAAAATAAGCCTTACCTTTGCATCGCTTTTGAAACGAAAGTGTAAGGGCGTTTAGCTCAGCTGGTTCAGAGCATCTGCCTTACAAGCAGAGGGTCGGCGGTTCGAATCCGTCAACGCCCACAAAGTCATAGAATTTAAAGGAGTAGTCTTACAGGTATTTGTAAGGCTATTTTTTTATCCGTTAACTTCCTTTTCTTAATTTATTTTCTCTTTATACCTTATTACTCGGAAAAAAGCCGTAATTTTGCAGCCCGATAATTATCATAAATACGACGTATGGAACTTGATTTACTTACCGCAATCTCTCCGATTGACGGTCGATACAGGGGCAAAACAGAAGCTCTCGCTGCTTATTTCTCGGAATTCGCACTGATAAAATACCGCGTTCAGGTGGAAGTGGAATATTTTATAGCTTTGTGCGAACTGCCTTTGCCGCAACTGAAAGGAGTGGACCGGAGCGTGTTCGAAACTTTGAGAAACATTTACCGAAACTTTTCCGAAGCCGATGCACAGCGCATCAAAGACATTGAAAGCGTGACCAATCACGACGTCAAGGCGGTGGAATATTTCCTGAAAGAAGAATTTGACAAGTTAGGCGGACTGGATGACTACAAGGAGTTCATTCACTTCGGCCTGACTTCACAAGATATTAACAATACCTCTATTCCTTTGTCTGTGAAAGAAGCATTGGAGCAGGTGTATTATCCGTTGTTAGAGGAGCTGATCGCTCAATTGCGCACTTATGCCGAGGAGTGGGCCGCTATCCCGATGCTTGCCAAGACACATGGGCAACCCGCGTCGCCTACCCGTCTGGGCAAGGAGATTATGGTGTTTGTTTATCGCCTGGAACGTCAGTTGGCTGCTTTGAAGGCATGTCCGGTGACCGCGAAATTCGGTGGTGCCACGGGCAATTACAATGCGCATCATGTGGCTTACCCCGAATATGACTGGAAGGCGTTCGGCAATAAGTTCGTGGCTGAAAAGCTGGGTCTGGAGCGCGAAGAATATACCACGCAGATATCCAACTATGATAATCTTTCCGCTATCTTTGATGCGATGAAGCGTATCGATACGGTGATGATTGATATGAACCGCGACTTCTGGCAGTATATCTCGATGGAGTACTTCAAGCAGAAGATTAAGGCGGGCGAGGTAGGCTCCAGTGCGATGCCTCACAAGGTGAACCCGATAGACTTTGAGAATGCCGAAGGTAACCTGGGAATGGCTAACGCTATTTTCGAGCATCTGGCAGTGAAGCTTCCGGTTTCGCGCTTGCAACGTGACTTGACCGACTCTACCGTATTGAGAAATATCGGCGTGCCTTTCGGACATGTGGTGATTGCCATCCAAAGTTCGCTGAAGGGGCTGCGCAAGTTGCTGCTGAACGAGCCTGCCATCTATCGTGACTTGGATAACTGCTGGAGCGTAGTGGCCGAGGCCATACAGACGATTCTGCGCCGTGAGGCCTATCCGCATCCTTATGAAGCGTTGAAGGCGCTGACCCGTACCAATCAGGCCATAACGGAAGCGTCGATTAAGGAATTTATCGAAGGCTTGAATGTAAGTGAAGAAATCAAAAAAGAATTGCGTGTCATCACTCCTCACACCTATACGGGAATGTAAGGAGGCGGTAAGAACGCAGAATATTTCAACTTTTTTAAGTCCGTATTGTTATTAACTACATGTGAATTTAGTTTAAGAGATAAAAAATGGCCGTGAGGCCAGTAGGTTTAATTTTATTCGAATAAAACGATGAGTACAGAAAACGAAACTTGGCGTGATGCTTCTTCCTCAGAGGAAAACACAGGTGCCGGCCGTGATGGTAACCAATTCAACAGAGAGGGCAATTACAGCCGTCCGTCTTACAACCGTGAAAATGGCGACCGCCCTTACCGTCCGCGATTTAACAGCGAAAACAGTGACCGTCCGCAACGCGCTTACAGCAGCGGCGACCGTCCTTACCGTCCGCGATTTAATCCCAATGCAGAGAACGGCGACCGTCCTCAACGGTCTTACAACAGCGACCGTCCCTATCGCCCGCGCTACAACAGCGAAAGTGGCGAGCGTCCGCAACGCCCTTATGGCAACAATGCCGGCGGTGAGCGTCCTTATCGCCCGCGTTATAACAGTGAAAACGGCGATCGCCCGCAACGTCCTTACAACAGTGAACGCTCTTACGGCAGCGACCGTCCTTACAACAGTGACCGTCCGCAACGTCCGCGTTTCAACAGTGAAGGCGGCGAGCGTCCGCAGCGTCCTTACAACAGCGACCGTCCCTATCGTCCGCGCTATAACAGCGAAGGTGGCGAGCGTCCGCAACGCCCTTATGGCAATAATGCGGGAGGCGACCGTCCTTACCGTCCGCGCTTTAACTCCAACGGAGGAGGCAGACCGGGCAATTACGGCAACAGAGACAGCTATAGCCGTCCCATCCGTCGTACGGGTGATTATGATCCCAATGCGAAGTATAGCAAGAAGAAACAGATTGAATACAAGGAACAGTTTGTAGATCCGAACGAACCGATTCGTCTGAACAAGTTCCTGGCGAATGCCGGTGTTTGTTCGCGTCGCGAGGCTGACGAGTTTATCACAGCAGGTGTGGTTTCCGTGAACGGGGAAGTGATTACCGAACTCGGAACCAAGATTAAACGGGGGGACGAGGTGAAGTTCCACGACCAGACTGTCAGCATCGAACGTAAGATTTATGTCTTGCTGAACAAGCCGAAAGATACGGTGACCACTTCGGATGACCCGCAGGCACGCCGCACGGTGATGGACTTGGTGAAGGGAGCTTGTGACGAACGCATCTATCCCGTAGGTCGTCTGGACCGTAACACTACCGGTGTATTGCTGTTGACCAACGACGGTGACCTGGCGTCCAAACTGACACATCCCAAGTATCTGAAAAAGAAAATTTATCATGTGCATCTGGACAAGAACCTGACGAAAGCCGATATGGAACAAATCGCAGCCGGTATCCAGCTGGATGACGGTGAAATCCATGCCGACGCCATCAGTTATACGGATGAAGCCAAGAAAGACGATGTCGGTATCGAAATCCATTCCGGAAAGAACCGTATCGTACGCCGTATTTTCGAGTCGTTGGGATATAAGGTCGTAAAATTGGACCGTGTGTATTTTGCCGGTTTGACCAAAAAAGGCCTGCGTCGCGGTGAATGGCGTTACCTGACTGAACAGGAGGTAAACTTCCTGCGCATGGGGTCTTTTGAATAATATATATAATAAGGATAAAACTATTTTATGGAAAAAATTAGTAGAACAAAGATTGTCGACCTGTTGAAGCGCGAAGATTTCGGCGCTATGGTCAACGTGAAAGGTTGGGTTCGTACCCGCAGAGGTAGTAAACAAGTGAATTTTATTGCACTGAATGACGGTTCTACAATAAATAATGTGCAAATCGTAGTAGATTTGGCGAATTTCGACGAGGAAATGTTGAAGGACATCACCACGGGTGCTTGTCTGAGCGTCAATGGTGTACTCACCGAATCGGTGGGTTCGGGGCAGAAAGCGGAAATCCAGGCTCGTGAAATCGAGATACTGGGTACCTGCGATAATACGTACCCGTTGCAGAAGAAAGGGCACTCGATGGAGTTCCTTCGCGAGATTGCTCATCTGCGTCCGCGTACCAATACGTTCGGGGCGGTGTTCCGTATCCGTCATAACATGGCGATTGCTATCCATAAATTCTTTCACGACAGAGGGTTCTTCTATTTCCATACACCTATCATCACGGGTTCTGACTGTGAGGGTGCCGGACAGATGTTCCAGGTGACAACGCTGAACCTGTACGACCTGAAGAAAGATGAAAACGGTTCCATCATTTATGATGACGACTTTTTCGGAAAGCAGGCCAGCCTGACGGTTTCCGGTCAGTTGGAAGGTGAACTTGCCGCCACTGCGCTCGGCGCCATCTATACGTTCGGTCCGACTTTCCGCGCGGAAAACTCTAATACTCCCCGTCACTTGGCGGAGTTCTGGATGGTTGAGCCGGAGGTGGCGTTCAACGACATCGCCGACAACATGGACTTGGCGGAAGATTTCATCAAGTATTGTGTACGCTGGGCTTTGGAGAACTGTGCCGATGACGTGAAGTTCCTTAACGACATGTTTGACAAAGGCTTGATTGAACGCCTTCAGGGAGTGTTGAAAGACAGCTTTGTACGCCTGCCTTATACGGACGGTATCAAGATACTGGAAGACGCCGTAGCCAACGGACACAAGTTTGAATTCCCCGTTTACTGGGGAGTGGACCTGGCTTCCGAGCACGAGCGTTATCTGGTGGAAGAACATTTCAAGCGTCCGGTTATCCTGACGGATTATCCGAAGGAAATCAAGGCGTTCTACATGAAGCAGAACGAAGACGGCAAGACGGTACGTGCCATGGATGTATTGTTCCCGAAGATTGGCGAGATAATCGGTGGTTCCGAGCGTGAGGCTGATTACAACAAATTGCTGAACCGTATCGAAGAACTGAATATCCCGATGAAGGATATGTGGTGGTACCTCGATACCCGTAAGTTTGGATCTTGTCCTCACTCCGGTTTCGGTTTGGGATTCGAGCGGTTGCTGCTGTTCGTGACCGGTATGACCAATATTCGCGATGTGATACCTTTCCCCCGTACCCCGCGTAACGCTGATTTCTGATTCTTTTCAGACGCGCAAAATAAGACAGCCCGCATAATTTTCAGTTATGCGGGCTTTTTTATGCCTAAAAAGTGTTATATTTCCAAATAAATGTTTATATTTGTCTCAACAGAAATGACATAGCGTTAACCAATAATATACGAATATGAAAAAGGTTTATTACTTTACCATGCTGGTGGTGATGCTGCTTGCGGTAACAGGACTCAGGGCGCAGCAAAGGGTTGCTTATAAGCCTGCGCATTTGGCAGGAATCTGGCAGTTATGTCATTATGTATCTGAAATTCCGGATGTTCCCGGTGTATTGAAGCCCAGTAATACGTTTAAGGTGCTGAGCGACGACGGCCGCATTGTGAATTTCACAATCCTTCCGGGCAAGGATGCGATTATAACGGGTTACGGTACCTACCGGCAGATTTCGGACAATGCTTACCAGGAAAGTATTGAGAAGAATATCCATCTGCCGATGCTGGACAATAAGGATAATGTATTGGAATTTGAAATGGGCGAAGGCGAAATTATGTACCTGAAGTACTTCATCTCTAAAGATTTGAATGGAAATGAACTGAACACCTGGTTCCATGAAACCTGGAAGCGGGTAAAAATGCCCGATAAATTCCCGGACGACATTGTAAGGTGACCATTCCCCGGATTTGTTCTTAAAAGGGTGTGCCAAAACGCACTATTAAAAGATTGAACATGGAGTCACGAAGGCACAGAGAGCTTATTTTGAATACTTTAAAAAGCTCTGTGTTTCTGTGACTCTGTGTTTAATTCACTTTTGACACACCCTCCCCTTTTCTTCCTCGTAAATAGTACATCGTCAAATAGTAAATAGTAAGTTCTCCGGATTTTGTAATTGTATATCAACGGGGTACATTTAAAAAAAAGGAGAAAACGTTTGCCAGTTATCAGAAAATCCGTACCTTTGCAAGCCGATTATTATCTCATAAGGATAAGCATTTAATTCATAGCAAGTTAATCTTCCAATGTCCGGGAAGGGTGACTTGTGGTGAAGAAAAAAATTAGTAGTAACAATTAAAAAAACAATTAAGAGTGGATACTTTAAGTTACAAGACCATTTCTGCAAACAAAGCGACAGTGACTAAAGAATGGGTCATTGTGGACGCTACAGACCAGGTATTAGGCCGTCTGGGCGCAAAAGTTGCGAAACTGTTGAGAGGAAAGTATAAACCAAACTTTACCCCTCACGTAGATTGTGGCGATAATGTTATCATTATCAATGCCGACAAAGTAAAATTAACCGGTAACAAATGGAATGACAAAGTATATCTGTCATACACAGGTTATCCCGGCGGTCAGAGAGAAATCACTCCTGCTCGTTTGCAGGCAAAACCGAACGGTGATGACAAGTTGCTGAGAAAAGTAGTTAAGGGTATGTTGCCTAAGAACAAATTGGGCGCTAAACTGCTGGCCAATATGTACGTATACGCCGGCAACGAGCACAAACACGAGGCTCAGAACCCGAAAATGATTGATATTAACGCACTTAAATAAGAGATAATGGAAGTAGTAAATGCATTAGGCAGACGCAAAAGTGCAATTGCACGTATTTTCGTAAGCGAAGGTACAGGAAAGATTACTATTAACAAGAGAGACCTCGCAGAGTACTTTCCATCAAGCATTCTTCAATATGTAGTGAAGCAACCGTTGAATAAACTGGGTGTGGCTGAGAAGTACGACATCAAAGTTAATCTCTGCGGTGGCGGATTCACCGGTCAGTCTCAGGCTTTGCGTTTAGCTATCGCCCGTGCTTTGGTGAAAATCAACGCCGAAGATAAATCTGCTCTCCGTGCTGAAGGATTCATGACTCGTGACCCCCGTTCTGTTGAACGTAAGAAACCGGGTCAGCCGAAAGCTCGCCGTAGATTCCAGTTCAGTAAACGTTAATTTGAGTTTGTTAGTTTGGATGTTTAATTAGTTTGTAAGTTATTGCTAATGGGGTTTCCTGTGGACGCGGAAACTTAAGAACTTAAAAACTGAAAGACTCAAAAACTGAAGAAGCGTTTAGCATCTAAACTACCGGGACTCTTCGTTTGGAAAGGCTACCCGGCGGTTGGTTTAGAAAAAACAAAAAAGAAAGTAAACGATTTAAAGATTAAACAAAATGTCAAGAACAAATTTTGATACATTATTGGAAGCCGGTTGCCACTTCGGTCACTTGAAAAGAAAGTGGAACCCCTCAATGGCTCCTTATATCTTCATGGAGCGCAATGGTATTCATATCATTGACCTCAATAAGACGGTTGCGAAAATTGACGAAGCTGCAGAAGCTTTGAAGCAAATCGCCAAATCAGGAAAGAAAGTCCTGTTTGTTGCTACTAAAAAACAAGCTAAGCAGGTGGTTGCCGACAGGGCTGCCTCTGTAAATATGCCTTATGTAATCGAGCGCTGGCCGGGTGGTATGTTGACTAACTTCCCGACAATCCGTAAGGCCGTTAAGAAAATGGCTACTATCGACAAATTGACGAACGATGGTACTTACGCTAACCTCTCAAAAAGAGAGATTCTGCAAATCTCCCGTCAACGTGCCAAGTTGGACAAGACGTTGGGTTCTATCGCTGACCTGACTCGTCTGCCGTCTGCATTGTTCGTTATCGACGTAATGAAAGAGAACATTGCCGTGCGTGAAGCCAACCGTTTGGGTATTCCCGTATTCGGTATTGTAGATACGAACTCCGACCCCACGAACATCGACTTCGTGATTCCGGCTAACGATGACGCAACCAAGTCTATCGAAGTAATTCTCGAAGCTTGCTGCGCTGCAATGCAGGAAGGTCTGGAAGAACGCAAAGCTGAAAAGGTAGATATGGAAGCTGCCGGTGAGGCTCCTGCTAACAAAGGCAAAAAGAAAGCTACAAAAGCAAGACTCGACAAGTCTGACGAGGAAGCAATCAACGCTGCAAAGGCTGCTGCTTTCATGAAGGAAGACGAAGAGGCTTAATTATTATAGAAGTAGTAAGTAGCAAGTAGTTGAGTAGTAAGTAGCGATGTGCTCTGCTTACATGAGTTGGCAAATAGAGTATCTTCTGCTTACTACCTGACTACTGACTACTTGCTACTTTTTTTATTATAAACAATTAAAATATAAGGAAATACATTATGGCTGTAACAATGGCTGATATTACCAAGCTCCGCAAAATGACCGGTGCTGGTATGATGGATTGCAAGAACGCATTGAATGATGCAGAAGGCGATTTCGACAAGGCAATGGAAATTATCCGTAAGAAGGGACAGGCTGTTGCCGCAAAACGTTCAGACCGCGAAGCTTCTGAAGGTTGCGTTTTGGCTAAGTCTACTGGTGACTTTGCTGTCATCATCGCTTTGAAGTGTGAAACCGACTTTGTGGCTCAGAATGCTGACTTCATAAAACTGACTCAGGATATTCTTGATTTGGCTGTGGCTAACAAGTGCAAGACGTTGGATGAAGTAAAAGCGTTGCCGATGGGTAAGGGTACTGTACAGGATGCAGTGGTTGACCGTAGCGGTATCACCGGTGAGAAGATGGAACTGGACGGTTACATGACTGTAGAGGGCGCAAGCACTGTTGTTTACAATCATATGAACAGAAACGGTCTGTGCACCATCGCTGCTTTCAACAAGCAGGTAGACGAGCAACTGGCTAAGCAAGTGGCTATGCAGATTGCTGCCATGAATCCGCTTGCAATTGACGAAGACGGTGTTTCTGAAGAGGTAAAACAGAAAGAAATCGAGGTTGCTATCGAGAAGACGAAAGCTGAACAGGTACAGAAAGCTGTAGAGGCTGCTCTGAAGAAAGCCGGCATCAACCCGGCCCATGTGGACAGCGAAGACCACATGGAAAGCAACATGGCTAAGGGCTGGATTACTGCTGAAGACGTAGCGAAAGCCAAAGAAATCATTGCTAACGTTTCTGCCGAAAAGGCTGCAAACCTGCCTGAGCAAATGATTCAGAACATCGCCAAAGGTCGTCTGGGCAAATTCCTGAAGGAAGTTTGCTTGCTGAACCAGGAAGATATCATGGATGGCAAGAAGACCGTAAGAGAAGTATTGAAAGAAGCTGATCCCGAATTGAAGATCGTTGATTTCAAACGCTTCACTTTGCGTGCTGAATAAGGTCCGGAAGGATAAATGGATAAAAAAGGAAAGAGGGTGTGTTCGTGATAACGGGCACACCCTTCTTTCGTTTAGGACTTCGCTTGCTACCTTATTTCTTGTTATACAACACCGGATTCAGCGCCGGGTCGTTGTACATCTTCATCTGCTTATAGGTCTTCATGTACTTCTTTCCTAGGCGGATATCCTCCATCAGTTGGTCGATGGCTGTTGACAGGTCTTTCTGTTGTTCCAACAGGATATCCAGTTTCAGTTGGCATTGGGTGCGGTGTATTTCGTCTACATCGTTGCGGCGAGTTTCCTGCTGCATGTGGTAAATCTTCAGTTGCAGGATGGAAAGGCGGTCGATGGCCCAAGCAGGGCTTTCGGTGTTGATGGTGGCATCTTCGCGGAGGAGTACATTCTTGTAAGTCTTGCGGAAGTAGTTGTCTATTTGTTCGACAAGGTCGGTACGTTCTTGGTTGGAACGGTCTATTCTCCGTTTGATGCTCAGGGCTTCCACCGGATCGATGTCGGGATTACGGATAATGTCTTCCAAGTGCCACTGTACGGCATCTATCCAGTTCTTTTGATAAAGGCTGTACTCTATGGAGCCTTTCGGATAAGGGTTACTCATTGGGGCATCCACATGGTCTGTCCGGTGGTAGTCGGTGGTGGCTTCGTTGAAGATTCGGTTGTACAATTTGCTGGGTTTCATTGGGATTTGAGTTTTTAAGTTTATGAGTTATTTAGTTTATAAGTTTTTGAGTTTTTGAGTTGGTGGGTTGCATTCTTGGAATGAGGAGGATTCGAACTGGCAAAAACATACGAATAGGTGTAGTATAGCTCTCCTCCTAAGTCAATTTTATATTTTTCCGTACCTCGGGAAAGGTCTATTTCGCGTATGGCTGTGTGGGAAGCTAACCATTTCATGGTTTCACAAATCAATAGGTAGCCGGGCGAATAGAACTTGTAGGTGTCATTGATGGCCAGTCTGGGAATAACGACCCGGGTTTCTTCATGGTTGGCAAATCCGCCCATGAAGCACATACATTCTCCCCGGACGAATAGAGCTGCGTGAAAAGCGTTACTCAGTTTGCGCAAGGACAGGCTGTCATGCTTGATGTATTTGTAGTATATTGTCTTGTAGGATTTATAAAGTAAATTGCCGGCTTTACGGTTTTTGTATTTCCCCAACAGACGTTGGAGGTAGAGATTGGTTAGTTTTCTTCTGTTGGAATGTTCCGGAGTGTTTTCTGGTAACCAGATTTTCAGCTCGTATTCGATTCCGTCACGCTTTATCCGGTTGTATGCGGTGCGTAGATTTTGCCTGACTGAAGGTGACAATCCTTTGATATGTATGTCTATATTGTCTGTAAACGTTATCCTGACACAAGGCCATTGGCTTGATAGGATGTTAGTTTCATTTTGTTCTGCAAAATAGGAGTTGAGCATGGATTTTTCGTTTATCCGGTTGAAGTGCAATTTCTTTTCATATTTGTGCATGAACAGGCTGATGCATCGGTTGACTTCTTCTTCAGATAAGCCAGGTTTGAACAGGAAATCTGTCTGACCACATCCTTGGGTGTCGCCCAACATTTTCAGTTTACCGCTAAAAATATACCTTTTTACGGGAACAATCATGAGAATCTCGCCGGCAGGAGATTCTACGCATACTATCATGGGAAGAACGGACAACTTTCTGGCGGTACATTGGAAAATGCACTTCATGTAGTCGAAGTAGAGAAAAGGAGAGGTTTCGCCATTCTGCTTCTCCATGTTGTGCCATGCTTTCTCCACCTTGGCATTGCGCATGGTAAGGTAGACGTGTAGGCTGTTGCTATTAACTGTTTTCCGTTTTTGCCTTATCCTATGTTCGAAATAGAAACAGATGCCGGCGATGACAAAAGCTATTGCCAACTCTGATAAAAACTGTATAGTTTCACAATCCATATTCGTTTTTTCTTTTTATGTGGTTACTTACATGTTGTATCCGTATAGCTTAGTGATGCGGCTGATGAACTTCTCATAGCTTAAGTGATTGTCAAAATAGAGTTTGGCTTTTTCTCCAAGTGCGGTTCTGTACTTAGCCTGTTCTAAAACAATTTTGAGGGTTTCTCCCAGTTTCTTCGGGTCATTGGGGGGAACTAACAAACCGGTTTCTCCGGAGGTGATATATTCCGGTTGGGCGCCATTGGTCGTTGCAATCACACACTTTCCGGCTTGCATGAATTCCATTGGGGATAACGGACATGCCTCTCTTACGATGGACGGGGCGACTCCGATGTCGGCATCTTGTATAAGAAGCCGGACCTTGTCGGAAAAGCCGTGAAACAGAATTTTGTCTTGAATGCCACACTTTTTTGCTAATTGCAACAAGTGTACATGGTAGTCGGTCGGTTTGCAAGCTCCGATGAATACGACAAAGAAAGGTAGATGGCGGATTTCTCCAAGGGCCTGAACCAGTATTGCACATCCTTTGGAACGTCTGACGCGTCCGGTGAAAACAATCAGCGGGATATCTTCGGATATATGATATCTGGTTCTTAGGGGGCTGGTTATAGATTTTTCCTTGGATGGGGGAATGCTGTTGTGCACTACGTGCATCTTTGCGCTTGGCATCCACGGGTTGGTGCCCGCCCACATCTTTTTTGCCAATTCGGATACGAAAATCATACCCTGAAGTTTCTTGAACATAGGTCTGAAAAGGGGAAATGTGGAACTTGCGCGTGCGATGTGCCTTGTCAGTATGATTTTTACGTTGCTATGACTTAGCGACTTGGCGGCCGTTACTATTGGAACAAATCCGGTATCATGGATGTGTATCACGTCCACCTCTTTTTCTTTCAGTATAGATGAAAGGCGAAGGATGGAGTAGATATTCCAAGTACCTGCAAACGGTAAAACCCGGAACGGGACCTTTCCCTGAAGACGTTTCTTTATTACAAGACTGTTTCGGGCGAGATAAGTCACCTCGTGTCCCTGTTCATGTAGTGCCCTGCCGAGGTCAAGTATGTATTGTTCCGCTCCTCCCCATATCTTTCCGGGAAATATTTGTATAATCTTCATGGCGATGGCTTATGGTTTTATGGAGACATCGTTGCGATTCATGCGTTCGCTGTAGCTTTGCAATATGGCTTTCAGCAGTTTTTCCATGTCTGTTTGTTCCGGCACTTTCCCTTTCAGATTATGTCGTAGCAGGTTATCCTTCCGGTAGTTATACATGGCATTTACGCTGTCCCCCTTCATCTCCAGCAGATAATCACCTTTTACGAATAGCGGGATGCCGGCGTAATTGAGTGCCCATGTATCAGCAGGATTTGTATGGAGCATATCCTGGCCGAAAGCGATATAGGGCTTTTCGTAGCCGAGCCAGCCCAGCAACGTCGGCATAATGTCTATTTGCTGGGCGATGCCGTCGTGGCATCCTGTGGGAAGTTCCCCCGACGGGTCGAAGAATATAATGGGTACACGGCATCCAAGTTCTGTCTTATACTCGGCATGAGTCGTTTTGCTGCTTGCATGGTCCGCGGTTATTACAAAGATGGTATTCTTGTACCACGGTTGCTTGGAAGCGTTTTCAAAGAATTTTCGGATTGAGTGGTCGGCATAGCGGATACATTTGTGTAGTCGGTGTATCCCCTCATCTTTGAATACGTCTTTGTATTTAGATGGAATGGCAAACGGATGGTGCGAGGACAAGGTAAATACAGCCGTCATAAACGGTTGTTCCATTTCGCTCATTTTCGAACAGTAGTATTGCAGGAACGGCTCGTCCCATATCCCCCAAGTTCCGTCGAATTCCTTCTCTCCACCGAATTCCGGTTCTTTTTCAAACTCATTGCGCCCATAGAATTCGTTGAATCCGATGGCGCGGGCAAAGGCATGGAAGCCCATTGACGAATTCTCGGCTCCGTGGAAGAAGGCGGTATGATACCCCCATTTGCCCAGTTCGCCCGGTATACTGCTCAAATCGTTCATGGAGTGTCGTGTCAGGACAAACGGTTGGCGAATTTTAGGGATGGAGGCCAGCACGGACGGCATAGCATCTATGCTGGTCAAAGTGTTGTTGATGGTTTCGCGCCAAGTGAGGCTGTGGGTCAACAGCGAGTCGATGAAAGGAGTGTAGCCTTTGTACGTGCCACCATCCAACTGCTTGTTTCGTGCTCCGATGAATTCTTGGGCAAAGCTCTCCACAATCAGAATGACGACATTTTTCTTTTTTGCTTCCCGGTCGGTAGAAGGGTAATGGACCGGAGAATATAGGCTGTCGAGTTCTGCCTGGCTGAAGTAAGTGGGTATTTGCACGGCTTTGTTTGTCAGTGTCCGTAGGATGGAAAACGGAGTGTTCAGTACAATGTTTGCTTCCGATGGCTGTTTTACGAACTCATGCGCATTGCTTATGGCTATCGGGCGGGTGGAGGTAGTGAAAAGTGAGCCGCGCATTCCGCAGATGGTTGCCGGCACAATGATTACCAGCAATAAGGTCTGTCTGAGATAATAGCGCTTCAGGTTCTGCGGGGAACAGTCGGTTTGTGCATGGCGATAGAACTTGGCTAAAAAGGGAATGAGTAGCATTGCCAGCAGTACGAAGTACCAATGGCGCAATAATTCTATGCCGATGATTGAACCTAAATTGTTCTCATTGCCGAACTCATGAAATACGTCCGATGTAACGCGCCGTCCTGTAAATGAAAAGTAGACGGTGTCCATCAGGTTGATGATGATGCAGACCGAGTTGGTGACAATGAAAACCCACTTGGTTATCTTTTTAATAACCGGTGTCTCTTTATAGTGCAGGGGAAACAGTACCAGCAGCAGATAAAGAATATTAGTATAGCAAATGGCGGAAGTGTCGAAGAACAGTCCGCCTCGGAACATTTCAAAGACTGATCCCCAAGTGAGCGCATCGTTGAATTGTCTCCAATTCTCAAAAAGGAATGCCAGTCTGCATACTTCGTAGCAGATGTAAACCAATAAGAAATTGATGAATATGTTCCAAGGAATTGGATTGGACTTATTAGTGGTCATATCGTTGTTGAAATAAGGTGGTTATTTATAATTGCCCGAACCGGGGTTCTGCGGCTTCTATCTTTGGCTCAAATCGGTGTAAAGTGTTTGCAAGATAACCTTTCCGAGTTCCTCGCGTCGTGCGTCGGCACCTTGCAAGGCTTGTCCCGACACATTGTCGAAATTGGTAGAACCACCGGAGTCCCGGAAAATAAATCCATTGTTGTAAGTATGGAAGGCAAACGGATAAGTATACGTATCAGCCATCACGTCACGGCTGAAGATGAACTCTTCGTGCGGAAGTTCTATCTGCCCCAGTAATGTGGCGGCAAGGTCGGTCTGATTGATTATCTTGTCTATTTTCATCGGCTGTTTCACGGCACCGCCCAGAAGAAGCATCGGAATATGGGTTTTCTCATTCTGTGTGAACAGATAGTCCAAATTGACGCCATGGTCACCGGTGCAGATAACCAGTAGGTTGTCCCATGCCGGTGAGCTTTTCAGTTTGTCGATAAACTTTCCGAAACAGTCGTCTACATAAGCGAATGAGTTTTCCACTTTATCTGTTTTTATTCTGTCGTATGGCACTTCGAACGGTTCATGCGAGCTAAGTGTCTGGAAGGTGGTATACCAGCGGGTGTTTTCTTCGGTTTTCTTCTGAATGTCATCATAAAGCCACGAAAAGAGATAGCCGTCGTGTATGCCCCAGCTACAAGCGGGAGCGGAGGAAGGGAAGTCTTTTTGGTACACCAGCTTGTCATGTCCGGATGCAAGGTAGTAATCGGATTTGTGGAAAATGGTCAAATCGCCTCCATGCAGTGCCGTGGTGGAATAGCCGGCCTTATCCCTCAAAACGCGCGGGAGAGCCGGCAGATGGGGTAATTTGCGGGTATATCTTATCACACTTGTTGTGGGCTGTCCCAGGTAACCGCTCAGAAGGCACACCAGTCCGCGGTCTGTGCGGAAACTGCCGGCATAGCAGTGGGTGAACAGGACACCTTCTTTTGACAGACGGTCGATGTTGACGGCTACGTTCGGCACACCTCCCAGTGATTCTATAAAATGAGTGCATAAGCCCTCCCACACAATCAAAAGAATATTAGGACGGGTGGTGTTCAGTAATTTAATTTCGGGTGTACCTTTTAATGGAAAAAGGGGAGCGAACTTGCGTTGGCATTCAGCCGGGTCTAAAGCCTGAAACTGTTTGCCGAAGTCATCCTTTACTGAAAATGAGTAAATCAGGTTAAACAGCGGATTCAGTGCGCTGTGGTTATAGAACTGGTTCTTGCTGAAATAAGTGATACTCGGGTTCTCGGGCCTTCTTTTCAGACCGCGGGTAATCAGAAAAAGAACAGCTGCTGTGATGACAACTATTAAAAACGTGATGCCTTGGCTTGTCCAGTCCGGCAGAGAATTCCGTGCTTCCAAGTCAGCCGTTTCTATTGTGGGCAGCAGGGCTGTGAAGAAGATGACGGAAACGATAAACACGGAAGCCAAAGCTGCAATGATATAAGTGACGGATACACTTGCAAATGCACCTTTCAGCGATTTCAGATAGGCAAATACAGAGGAATCGATTTTAAATTGCCAGAATCTGTACAGAGCTGTGTCGGCAACGGTTGCCAATGCCACGATAAATGCCAGAACTGCATCGCAGGCGAGTAAGAGGGGATAACTGTTGAAGAATGGAAAATGGGCGTGCATCCAGACGAGGAGTAAAGGAAACATGGTGAGGTAGGCGGCTACTTTCAAGTCCGTCTTATATCCGTGGCGATAGATATTCCACCAGTCTCTTATTCCCATTTTCGAAGTGTTCAAAGAACGGTTGTAAATGCAGAACAGAGGGCGTTGTATGACAAGGAAGAATCCAACGCAAACAATGAAATGCAAACCTATAAAAATGAGATCTTTCTCCATATTGTTTGATTAAATGAGTTGTTTTACTTTTGTTACAATCCTTTCAGCCGCAATTTGATGGAGGCAAGCCAAGTCATACCGCTTGCACTTTTCGCTTCCGCCAATGCTGCACGGCTGGCACGGCAGGTTGAGGCAGATTCCGTTCTCTTCTTTTTGCCCGTAACCCAGGAATCCGCAAGCCGGAGTGGTGCTTCCCCAAATCGTCAGCACTTTGGTTCCCACGGTGGACGCTAAATGCTGGTTGGCGGAGTCCATTGTAATCATGACGTCCATATCGTTCATTAAAGACAGTTCGTCGGAGAGCGAAAATTTTCCGGCAAGGGATGTGCAGTGCGCGATATCATTTTGCCACCGGTCCAGTATACCGATTTCCTTGGTTCCACCGCCGAATAAATAGATATTGAATCCGTCTTTCGCCAGTAATTCTGCCACTTGCCGCATCTTTTCGACAGGATACGTTTTATTCCGGTATCGTGCAAAAGGAGCTATCCCTATGGCCGGGTGCTGAATGGGAATCGCTGCCGTTGGACGAGAGTTGCCGAATACGGAACGGAAGTCGAGGTTTATCGGGAAGCCTAATCGTGAAAAAACATCGGCATAGCGGTTCACGAAATTAGGCTGCCTCCTTTTTCCATGTAAAACCTTTCGCCTTCCGGTTCTTTGTTTGTCTACCATGACAACCTTTTTGCCTGTCAGGATAAAGAATACGTCGATTATCCATGAGCGCAGTACATTATGAAGGTCTGCCACATAGTCCGGTTTCAGGGATTTAAGTTCTTTCAACAAGCGGTACATCCCTGCCCATCCCTTATGTTTTCCCTTGAAATCCGCTTTGATAAGATGGATATTCGAAGGTTTGTCTGCAAACAGTTGTGCAAAGGATAGGCGCGTCAGGACTTCTATCCGGAGATGCGGGTATTGCCTGGCTAATGAGTATATGGCAGGAACGGTCATTGCCACATCGCCCAGGGCGGACAGCCTTATGATTAATATTCGCACTATTTATTTCCTTTTAGGTATGCTTCCACTCCCTCGATGTCTTTACGGTTGTCTACGGAAAGTGATTTGCAATGACAGTTATAATAGTAGATGGGGACATGGTTCTCCAGGAAACGGAACGAGTCGTTTTCTTCTATTTTCTCTATCGGACCGCGCGGTGTGCTGTGATAGTATTCCAACGCTTTACGGGTAAAGGCGCCTACGCCTACAAACTTGTGGTAAACGTAGTCCATATTGCCTTTGGGATAAGGAATGGGGCTTCGCGAGATAAACAGGCAGCGATGGTCGGCGGCAGTCACAATCTTAAGGTTGGTGGCATCCACTACTTCTACCGGATTGCTGAAGTCGGTCATCAGGTTAGAAACATACAATTCATCCGTCTTCAATTCATCGGGAATGCATTGCACGATATACTCTTTGGTAAGTAACGGTTCATCTCCGTTCACCATGACGTAAAGGTCGGCGGGGATGCGGGTAGATACTTCGTAAAGGCGTTCGGTGGCGGTGTCGTGTTCCGTGGAGGTCATCACCACTTTAGCTCCGAATGCCTCGCAGGCAGACTTTATTTTCTCACTGTCGGTAGCCACATATACTTCTTCAAAGCATTCCACTTCCTTGCAATGGGTGTATACCCATTGTATCATGGGCTTACCACAAATCAGGGCAAGCGGTTTCTCGAAAAAACGGGTCGATTCGGCACGTGCCGGTATTACGCAAATAATTTTCATACGGTTCTATCTTTTTTATGTTATTTACTGTTCATTCTTATCAGGGGTAGCCGGGGATGTCGGGCGGCGGATACGCCATCGCTTGTGCGACCATAGCCAATATTCGGGAGCTTTGTTGATGGTATTCTCCAGCATTCTCATGAATTGCAGGGTGTAGGGATAGGGAGCATCCGGACAGTCCGGAGTAATCGTCTTGAAACTCATCAGATAACATCCCCTTTTCTCCTTTGTCACTTCCAGATAGAGGAAATGCGCATCTATCCTTTTCCCTATTTCGTCGCCTCCCACACTGTATGCTGTGTCTTGGTGAAGGAAGGTAGTCCAATGATTCAGGCTTTTGCTGTTGGGACGTTGGTCGGCAATGAAACCGATGAGGAACGACTTGCCTTCCTGCTTCATTTTCAGCAGTGTGCGGAAAGCCTGCTTTTGCCGGATGGGCAAGTTGCCGAAGCGGGAACGTATTTTCAGCATCACCTTATTCATTACTTCATCGTGTAGCGGACGATAGATCTCTCCGTTGATGGCGGGGCGGCTGTAGTGTTTGGTAACGGCTTGCACCCATTCCCAATTGCCGTAATGCCCCAGAAAGAGGATGATAGGACGGTTGTCCGCCGCCAGTTGCTCTATCAGCCAGGCGTTGTCCACCTTTATGCGCCGGTCTATTTCCCGATCGGAGATGTGGAGCAACTTAATGGTCTCTACGATGCAGTCGCAGAGATGCCGATAGAATTTCTTTTCAATAGCTTTAAGCTCCTTCCGGCTTTTTTCGGGAAAAGACCGCAAGAGGTTTTCCCTGACAGTCTTTTTGCGATAGTTCGTCAGGTAATATATCAGCAGGTACATGCCGTTGCTGCACCCGTACAGCAATCTTAAGGGCATGAATGCGATAATGTGCAATATACTTATCACCAGAATGTATCCTATCTTAACTTTCATGCCTGATTTAATAATTGGATGATTTGTGAAGTAGCTCCGCTGTTCTGCCGGGTATATTCCTTGGCAGTCTGGCGGATGTTTTCCATTGCCCTTTCATTACCTTTCATCGCAGTAAACCATTGTTCCAAATCATGTGGAGTACGCACGATGCTGCCGATGCCCAGTCGAATGAGTTCATTAGGTGTGACTTTCCGATGTATCCGGGGACCGAAAGCTACCGGAAGTCCATAGACGGTTGCCTCGATGATGCTATGCAGATAGGGAGTGAAGCCACCGCCTACATACGCCCATTTGCCGTATCGGTACAGATATGCCAAAGCTCCCAGGAAGTCGATAATAAGGACTTGGGTATCGGAGAAGTCGGTACTTTCGTCACATTCGGAGTAGCAGAGCGCGTTCCCGTCCAGATTGAACTTGATGTCATTCAGATTCTCTTCACATATTTCGTGCGGAACAATGATGAAGTGTGTCTCCCGGTGCCTGTTGGCGAGTGAACAGACGAGCCTTAAATCTTTTTTGTCGCTGATGCTTCCTGCTATAAAAAGGTCGCCTTGCTGCGCAAACTTCTCTACGATGGGATTACTCCAGGAGGTAGAGGCTATGGTGATGGCATTGTCGAAAAGCGGGTCGCCCGTTATGCTCAGGTTGGTATATCCTAATTGGTTGAGGTTTCTTGCCGATTGTTCGTTGAGTACCATGAAATGGGTGAAGGTGTGCAATGACTTCTTGAACAGGCCACCGTACCATTTAAAGAAAGGTGTGTTACGGCCGATAATGGCAGAAATCAGATAAGTCGGTATATTCCGTTTCTTCAATTCGGACAGGTAATTAATCCAGTATTCCGAAATGATGAATATCGCTTTCTGAGGTTGAATGCAATCCAGAAAACGGCATACGTTGCTATGGGTATCGAAGGGGAGATAGAAGACGTAATCCACATCCGGATGATACCTCCGCAGCGCTTCGTAACCGGTAGGCGAGAAAAAAGTCACAATGATTCGATAGTTCCCTTGTTGTCTTAATTGTTTAATGATGGGACGAGCCACGCCGTATTCGCCCAGCGAAGAGGCATGTATCCACAAGGTAGGCCGGTCAAGAGTGCTTCCTGCTCCTTTTTGAACCTCATCCAGCACATTCTGTTGTCCTTCAATAAACCTCCGGAACTTCCCGTTAGAAGGAAGTATAACCGATAAATGTGCGATTAATGTCAGGATATAATTCCCTAAGGTAAAGACTGTATTGTATATAAGATTCATTATTCCGATAAAATGGTAATCGGCAACAAAGGTACGGTGAAGGAAAAATCCGTGAGATATATCTTCCGTCGGTTTCCTGTACGGAAGTGACCTTATTTGGTACGTTGGAGTGCTTGGAAGAAGGGAGCTCTGTCGGGTTTATAGCAATTGCTGTTTCAGTATTTCGAGTAATTCTTTTGGCAGGTGGGATAAGTCCAGTTCTTTGTTTTTGAAGGGCAGTACGATGCAGGGAATGTCTTTATCCGATGTATCCTGCTTATTCAGATAAACTTCGCTGATAAAGTCATATTGAAGTACGTCGGATATAAGCAAGAGCCTTTCTACGTCTATATTCTTGCTGTTGAAGATGTGGTAAAGGGAGGTACGGGCACAGTGTATCTGCCGGGCAAATTCCGCATAGCTCATATGTCGCTCATCCACTTTCTGCTGAATGATTTTCCCGATATAGATGTCTTTGAATTTAGATTCCACTTTGGGTTTACTCGTACTGCCTGTACCTGTTCCCCTGTGATAACGGCGATTTTTGTTTATAAAAAAAGCGTGAGGAACTATACTGTTCATCAAAAACGTGGTATCGCCAAACACCAGACTGACAAATGAACCGAATAAACACCCCACGCTGGTGCTATATGTACACGACACATCAGGTCGTTGAAACATACAACCAACGAGAGCATCATACTGTTCCATCCATGTCAGTCGAAATTTTGGCGATTTTCGTTTTTGGATGAAGCTTATAACGCTTTCTTTCTATTATATAATAATGTATATAAGTCCGCTATGGAGGCTTGCGCATCCCCTCGGACACCGCAAAGATACGAAGAAAGTTGAACAGTGTGATGCTGAAGGGATGTTTATTCATGGGAAAGGTATAAAAAAGTGTGATAAGTAGGTTGACACTATGCGAATATAATGCAGCGGATAGGATTCTTTTTACCGTTATCCCACAGGCTTTGTCTGTGTATATCCCTCTTTCTTCAGCAATTCCAGTACTTTCTGCTTGAAGTCGCCCTGTACGATGATTTCCCCGTCCTTGGCACTTCCTCCTACGCCGCATTTGCTTTTCAGCAGTTTCCCCAGTTCTTTCAGGTCGTTTTCCGTACCTACGAAACCGGTGACAAGGGTTACGACCTTGCCTCCACGGTTCTTGCGGTCCAGCTGTACGCGCAGGCGTTGTTGCGATGCAGGGAGTGTGATCTGCTCCTCATCGTCTTCCATCTCATAATTATAATCCTTATTGGTAGAATACACTACATTAAGCCGGTCTTTCCAATCGTTATTTTTCATCTTTATGGTATATTTGTGAAATCAAAAGTACTATTTTATCTGCAATTTTGCAATCTTTTGTGCTTTTAGTCGTCTAACTAATACATACGCTTCACTAAAAAAATAAAAACATGAGAAAAACCTTCTGGTTCCTTTTACTGAATCTGATGACGATAGTGACTTTTGCACAAACCTTTAAAGGGGTTGTAATGGATAATTTAGGGCAACCGGTCCCTTATGCGGCTCTTTATTTGAATGAGATGAAATCGGGTTTCACGGCCGACGAACAGGGACATTTTGAAACTAAGCTGTCGAAAGGACAGTATACTTGCGAAGTCTCTTCCTTGGGATTCACGTCGCAGTCGTTTACTTTGCAGATGCCCGGACATGATTATGAAAAGATCATTGTCCTCACGGAGCGTGTATACACCTTGCCCGAAGTGAGCATTGTGAAAAGAGGAGAAGACCCTGCCTACGCAGTAATGCGGCGGGCGATAGCGCGTGCTCCCTATCACCGTACGCAGGTGAAGAGTTTCACTGCCGGAACTTACGTTAAAGGAACCGGAAAAGGGACTTCGATTCCCGCAGTGCTGAAACTGTCGAAGAGTGTGAGGAATGCTACGAAGGAGTATCTCGGAAAATTATTTGTAATGGAGGAGCAGCAACATATCACTTTTACCGCTCCCGATACTTGGAAAGGCAAGGTAATCGCTTACCGGAATTCTTTTCCGGAGGAATTACAGATCGATATGGGGATTATGTCCGTCAACTTCTATACCCCGGAGATATTCGATAAAGTGTCTCCTTTGAATAAAAAGTCTTTTTCCTACTACCGTTTCAGGCTCGACGGGTGTTTTGCGGAGGGCGGACATCTGATTAACAAGATACGTGTGATTCCCAAAAGGGAAGATGCCCGTTTGCTGGAAGGAGACTTGTTTGTGGTGGAAGACCTCTGGTGCGTATCCGCTGCCGAATTCAGCATTCGTGAAAGCGGCTTGAAAGGCAAGGTCAAGGTTACCTGCAAAGAAGTTCAGCCGTCCGTCTTTCTTCCGGTATCTACTTCCATGTCGGCATCTATCAGCATGATGGGATTCAAAGCCGAGGCGTCTTACCTGTCGGCTGTTCACTATGCAGACGTAAAGACCGGATTGAAGCCGGAACCGAAGGATGGGAAGAAGGACGGAGAGGAGTCTCGCGGTGCGACGGGCAGCAAAGTGCCGGTGAAGAAACATAAGTATGAGCGTCCGCTGCGTAGGGTTCATAAGGATATACAGACCGATTCGCTTGCCGGAAAGAGGGATTCGCTTTATTGGGCATCTGTTCGCAGCGTCCCTTTACGTCCGGATGAAGTCCTGAGTTATCGGCAGAAAGAAGTGAAACTTCAGAAGAAAGATTCTCTGCCCGCCAAGGAAACCCGCAAGCAGAACGTTGCCGGCAAAGTATTGAATACACTTTTAACCGGACGTACGTTCCGTACTGCCGGTAAGAAGGCTTGGCTGACATTACCTTCCCTTATAAATTATATCCCCGAATATAACTTTGTCGACGGTTTCTGGATAGGGCTCAAACTTAGGTCGGGCGTTCGTCTTTCTCCCGCTGCCACCCTCCGTTTGATACCTTCTTTCTATTATACTACCGCCAGAAGAAACTGGATAGGGCAGGGGGAACTGATTTTGGACTATGCACCCCGTCATCTGGGGCGGCTCTCTCTGTCCGGCGGCATCCTGTCTGCCGATTATAACGGTGACTGCGGTGAATCCCGTTTGGTCAATGCCTATTCCAGTGTTCTGTTCGGTCATAATCATATCAAGTTGTATGAGAAGACCTTTTTTATCGTCGATCATGCCATCGAGCCCTGTAACGGACTGCTTTTCACCGCGTCTCTTTCCTGGCAACGAAGGCGGATGCTCAATAACCATATCTGTGAAAACTGGTTTAAGAAAGATGTCGAACCCAATATTCCCGAAAATGAAGCATTCCGGAAGATGCCTGATAATGATGTACTGAAAGGCTCTTTGGCACTGGAGTATACTCCCGCCCACTATTATCACATGCGGGACGGGAAGAAAGTATATGAGGCTTCCGCCTATCCTACCTTCTCACTGGTCTATGACCGGGCTTTTCCTGTGAAAAGCGGCCGTTACCTCACTTCCTATCACCGGATGCAATTCTTTGTCCGTCAAGAAATCGAGTTCGGGTTGTTCAACCGCCTGTATTGGTCGGCGAATGCGGGTACATTCTGGAATGCGGAAAACATGCAATTCCCCGATTTCAAGCATTTTGCCACTACAGACATTGTAGTGACAGGACGCGCTTTTCATACGGGTTTCAGTCTGCCGGACAATTATGCCTTCTCCACCGACACCCGTTGGGCGCAGGGCAATGTATCTTGGTATACCCCCAATCTGTTGCTGAAGCGTCTGCCTTTTCTGGCAAACAAACCTTTTGATGAGGCTTTGCATCTTCGTTCCATAGTGGTTTACGGCCGATTCCCTTACACGGAAGCGGGTTATTCGATAGGCCTTGGAGACGAAGCCCGGGTAGGAGTGTTTGTCGGTTTCGAAAGGCTGAAGTACCAATCTGTGGGAGTTTCCTTTAGCTTGAACCTCTCTGCTTTGGCCAGTAATTAGCCTGTTTGTAGAAATTATGTTAACTTTCCGGAGTATACCTGCTGATTTGCAGAAAAAAACGTATTTTTGTCAATCCGTAACCTAAAGAAATGAGAAAATGACCGCGAATCAAGCAATTCAGCATAAGGATAGCACAAAGGTGCCGGAACCTACTTTGCGCAGGTTGCCGTGGTACTTGTCGAATGTGAAGTTGCTGAAACAAAAAGGCGAACGCTTTGTCTCTTCTACCCAGATATCCAAAGAAATCAATATCGATGCTTCCCAGATAGCGAAAGACCTATCCTATGTGAATATCTCCGGGCGTACCCGTGTGGGCTATGAGATTGATACGCTGATAGCCGTCTTGGAAGATTTCCTGGGATTCACCAATATACATAAAGCATTTCTCTTTGGTGTGGGAAGTCTGGGAGGCGCCTTGCTGCGCGATTCCGGACTGAGACATTTCGGATTGGAGATAGTGGCGGCGTTCGATGTGAACCCCGAACTGGTGGGAACGACCTTGAACGGTATTCCCATTTTTCATTCTGCGGAGTTCGAGAAGAAGATGCGCGAGTATGATGTCAATATCGGTGTGCTGACCGTACCTATCGAGATTGCGCAGAAGATAACGGATGCAATGGTGGCAGGCGGCATCAAGGCTGTCTGGAACTTTACCCCGTTCCGCATCCGTGTGCCGGAAGATATCGTGGTGCAGAATACTTCACTGTACGCCCATCTGGCGGTGATGTTTAACCGGTTGAACTTTAACGAGATTAAATAATGAAAATCCTTGCGGTAGGAATGAATTATGCCCTTCATAACAAAGAACTGGGGCATACACAAGTCAATACGGATCCGGTTATCTTCATGAAGCCGGATTCTGCCATTCTGAAAGATGGCAAACCTTTCTTTCTTCCTGATTTTTCCGACGAAGTACATTATGAGACGGAGATTGTGGTACGCATCTGCCGCTTAGGCAAGAACATTGCACGTCGCTTTGCCCATCGCTATTATGATGCCGTAACCGTTGGCATCGATTTTACCGCACGCGACATGCAGCGCCGGTTTCGTGAAGCTGGCAATCCGTGGGAGTTGTGCAAGGGGTTTGACAATTCGGCGGCTATCGGCACATTCATCCCGTTGGAACAGGCCGGCGGCGATTTGCAGCACCTGGATTTCCATCTGGATATCGACGGAAAGGAAGTGCAGCGCGGCAATACCTCGGATATGCTTTTCAAGGTAGATGATATCATTGCCTATATCAGTCGCTTTATGACGCTGAAGATAGGGGATTTATTATTTACCGGAACACCGGCAGGCGTGGGACCGGTCAGCGTAGGTCAGCATTTGCAGGGATATATCGGGGGGGAGAGGTTGCTGGACTTTTATGTTAGATGATAGGGGATAGTTGATAGATGATAGTTGATAGATGATAGTTGAAAGATGATAGATGATAGGGGATAGATAAAAGATGAAGGATATGAAGATACGTGTGGGATTTGGGTTTGATGTTCACCGGCTGGTGGAAGACAGGGAACTGTGGTTGGGCGGCATCCGCCTGGAACATGAGAAAGGGCTGTTGGGGCATTCTGATGCCGATGTGCTGATTCATGCCATCTGCGACGCATTGTTGGGGGCGGCGAATATGCGCGACATCGGTTACCATTTCCCTGATACGGCAGGCGAGTTCAAGAATATCGACAGCAAGATATTGCTGAAAAAGACGGTGGAACTGCTTCGCGGTAAAGGGTATTCCGTAGGTAATATCGATGCCACTATCTGTGCCGAACGCCCCAAACTGAAAGCGCATATTCCTGATATGCAGCGTACGCTGGCTGCGGTGATGGGGATTGACGAAGACGATGTATCCATTAAAGCCACTACTACCGAGAAGCTGGGCTTCACGGGGCGGGAAGAAGGCATTTCCGCTTATGCAACAGTATTGATAACCAAAGAATAACCAATATCTATTTATTATGAAACCTCAATTAAAGAAATTAACCGTTACCTTCGGTCTGGCATTTTTGTTTGTCATGCTTTGCCAGGCGCAAGTATCCACATTAAAGTTCAATAAGAACGGAGAGTTTAAGATTGTCCAGTTTACGGATGTGCATTTCAAATACGGTAAGCCCGCATCCGATATCGCCTTGAAGCGTATCAATGAAGTGCTCGATGCCGAAAAGCCCGACTTGGTGGTATTTACCGGAGACGTGGTTTATGCCGCCCCTGCTGATACCGGTATGCGGACGGTGCTGGATTGCGTATCTTCCCGGCAGATTCCTTTTGTCGTTACCTTCGGCAACCATGATAACGAACAGGGCAAAACGCGTGCGCAACTGTATGATGTGATTCGCTCCATGCCCTGTAATATTCAGCCCGACCGCGGAGAAGCGGAGTCGCCGGACTACATACTTCCGTTAAAGTCGAATGACGGTAAGCGTGATGCGGCTTTATTATATTGCCTCGACTCCCATTCCTATTCCCCATTGCCGGATGTGAAAGGGTATGACTGGCTGACCTTCGACCAGGTGAACTGGTATCGCCGTCAAAGTGCCGAATATACCGCAAAGAATGGCGGCAAAGCCTTGCCTGCCATCGCGTTCTTCCACATTCCCCTTCCCGAATACAATCAGGCCGCTTCCGATGAAAATGCTATATTAATAGGTACGCGCATGGAGAAAGCTTGTGCACCTGCGTTGAACACGGGTATGTTTACCGCCATGAAAGAAGCCGGTGACGTAATGGCTACTTTCGTCGGGCACGACCATGACAATGACTATGCCGTCATGTGGCATGGCATCCTGCTGGCTTACGGCCGCTATACGGGTGGTAATACCGAATACAATCACCTGCCCAACGGTGCCCGCGTTATCCTGCTGAAAGAAAATGCCCGCACCTTCACCACCTGGATTCGTTCCAAAGAAGGTGTCACCGATAAGACCGTTTACCCCGACAGCTATGTGAAAGATGACTGGCGTAAACGGCCGTTGGTGAAGGAGTAAAGCATTTCCCCGCCGGATAGGACAGGATTAGGGAGCGGTAACCTGCTCCCCGTTCACTGTGATATTATCCAGCGTCAGATTGACCACATTCTCCATTTGTATGGCTTTAGGCGCTTTCTTCACGTGGATATTCCGCAAGGTGATGTTATACAGTTTGGCTTCCGGAAGTCCGTTTGCCATCAGCGCCACACTATCCACCCGATTGCAGGTTACATCTTCTATGCAGATATTGCGGAAGAGCGTCGGGTGGTTACCTCCCCGGTAGCCGTGGTAATTTGTGCGGAAATTAACTACTCCCCACAGGCAGACATCCGCTTCAATGCGCCGCATGTTCAGGTTCTCGAAGTATCCGCCCCGGTCCAAGTTCGACTTGAAGTAGATTCCGTTGCGGCAACTGTCTATCTTGCAGTCTTCGATATAGATGTTCCGCACTCCGCCCGACATTTCACTGCCGATGGTGATGGCCCACCGGGCAAAGTGGCAATTGCGGATAATCACGTTTTCCGTAGCCTGGCCGATTCGCCAACCGTCCTGGTCGCGACCCGACTTGATGGCGATGCCGTCGTCGCCGACATTGAAGTCCATTCCTTCTATCAGGACGTTGGTACATGATTCCGGGTCGCATCCGTCATTGTTATAGTTGTTGCTGTCGATGTATACGTTGCGCACCGTTACGTTGTCGCAAAATACCGGGTGAATAATCCAGAAAGGAGAGTCGTAAATCTTCATATCCTCCACCAGCACATTCTTGCAACCATAAAATTGTATCATGCAGGGGCGCAGGTAGTGTCCTTCGCCGAATACACGCTCGTACACGGGAATGGAATCGATACCCATCTGCCGCAGTTTGTCCATAGCCGGCCCCTGCAAGGCGTGCCAACCGTTGAAGGTGACGGAGCCGTTGCCGTCGAGCACTCCCTTTCCGGTTAATGCGACATTGGTGCATTGGTATGCGTAGATGAACGGTGAATAGTTAAAGCATTCCGTGCCTTCCCACTTGGTCAGCACCATCGGCAGATAATCCGAAGGCTGCGTAGAGAATTCCAAGCGTGCCCCCTCAGCAATGTGCAGGTTGACGTTGCTTTTCAGGCTGATAGCCCCTTTGATGAAATAGTTGCCTTCGGGGATGAGTACCGTGCCGCCCCCATTCTGATTGCATCGGTTGATGGCTTCCAGAATAGCCGGGCGGCTGTCGTAAGCCGTGTCATTCTGGGCTCCGTAAGCGGTGACGTTGTAAACAGTGTCGGGGAAAGTAGGCGGTACGATGTTCTGAAGGATTGCGGGCACTTTCGCCCATTCGCCCGTTTCTTTCCGGGTGGATACGGTGCTGCAAGCCCCTGCCACCAGCAGGAGGACTAAGCACCAGCGTGCAGATTGTTTTTTCATGGTATGGATATAATAAATAATAACAGAACAAAAGTAAGGGTTTCTTTTAGAAAGCCGGAAGGATTCGCCATAAAATTGCTAATTTTGCAAGAAGATAAATAAGAATTACGATGGATAGAATAAAAACCGGTTTAGCCGCCTACGGGCTGTCGGGAAGGGTGTTCCATGCTCCCTTTATCTCGACGAACCCACATTTCGAGTTGACTGCCATTACAGAACGCAGCAAGAACCTGTCTCGTGCGCAATATCCCGACGCCCGCCTTATCCGCAGTTTCGATGAACTGCTTCGGATGGATGACCTGGAACTGATAGTAGTCAATACGCCCGACAGCACCCATTACGAATATGCCCGCCTTGCCCTCGAAGCCGGCAAGCACGTCATTGTCGAGAAACCTTTCACTACCTCTGTGGCCCAGGGCGAGCAACTTGTAGCACTTGCCGCGTCCAAAGGACTGACTTTAAGCGTATATCAGAATCGTCGGTGGGATAATGATTTCCTGACGGTAAAGGAAATCCTGTCCAAAGGCCTTCTCGGCCATTTGGTGGAATTCGAGTCTACCTTCCCCCGTTACCGTAATTTCATCAAACCGAATACCTGGAAAGAAACCGGGGAAAGCGGTGGCGGGCTGACCTATAACTTAGGCGCCCACCTCATCGACCAGGCGGTTCAGTTGTTCGGTATGCCGGAAGCTGTCTTTGCCGATATCGACACCTTGCGCGAAGGCGGGAAGGTGGATGACTACTTCATCATTCACTTGCTGAGGCCGTCCGAAGCTCCCGATGTAAAGATAACCTTGAAAGCCAGTTACCTGATGTGCGAGAACGAACCACGCTTTGTGCTTCATGGTCGTGAAGGCTCCTTCGTGAAGTACGGACTCGACCCTCAGGAAGCCAACCTGACCCAAGGCATGATGCCCGATACTCCGCATTGGGGCGAAGAAGCCCCGGCATTCTGGGGCATTCTCCATACCGAGAAAGAGGGCCAGACCGTACGTCGTCCTTATCCCAGCCTGCCTGGAAATTATGCGGCTTATTACGAAAACATCTATCGGCACATCCGTAAGGGAGAACCCTTGCAAAGCGATGCCCGGCAGGTCGTCGGCGTCATCCGCCTGATAGAAGCCGCATGGGAAAGCAGCCGCAACCGCCGGGTGGTTCTTGTCTGAGGCATTTCAGAGGGGAAGCGCGGATTAGCTCATTTTGACGTAGGTCAGTTGGGTATACTTCGTACTTCCCACCGTATAAGTGCGAGCCACGCGGGCGGACGCCACCTGCACCGTTTCCCCCACCTGGTAGGCATGTTCCATAGACGGCAGTTGGCAGGAGTGGCGGCTTGCCGTCCGTGCATTCACTTTGATGACGGCCAGATTGCCGGCGCTGTCTTTCAGTTTTAATAACTGGCGTACATAGAAATAAGGCGTGTTGCCCCTGACCTGCGTCTTATACGGATTGTCTTCTATCTTCACGCTGACCACGGTCAGTGTCAGGTTTTCCACTTTGTCCCCTTCCTTGCCCAGAAAACGACTGGATGAAGGACGCTTCGCTTGCCGTTGCAGAATATCCAGATAGACCGAATGATACACCTTCGCAATTTCCACAAAGCGTTCCTGTTTAGGAATGCGGGGAGTAAACTTGAATGCTATCCATGACAGGTACGAGGGATCGATCTGCATAATCTCGTGCAGGTAGTGTCCGTGGTACTTGCCGAAAGAGACGATATCATCCCCTTTGTTCTGCATTCGTTTCGCGTTATATTCCACCATCAGCAACGGGCGTGACGAGTAATAGCACATGCTGCTTGCCATCCGCAATGTTTCGTGTATATCCGTGCTGAGGTCGAACAGGTAGAAGATGGATTGCCGCACGGGTAGGGGAGAGAAAACCCAAAGCGAATATTTCGGGTGATCCGGTCGGGGTAATACCACGAGATAAGCACCCGCCTCCTTGAAGGAGGCTTTTTTCAGGTTGTATTCATGTAGTTTCTGATACAACACTTCTTGTTCGGCAATAGATATGCCCGGAATAATAGGATTTGCCATATTTCGGTTTGTATATCCCAAATATAGCAAATTTGGAGCAAACTGCCATATCTCGTCCGTTAAAATTGTAATTTCAACAAACTTTTCTATCGACTTTTACTACCATACTTCCATAAATCTCTGAAACCCTTTATTCATCGGGGT
>ENA-OYYE01000075-OYYE01000075.1-human-gut-metagenome-genome-assembly--contig:-NODE-75-length-64478-cov-9.096161_pt1 | contig 64478 bp, 44 predicted proteins | sample MGYA00243244_ERZ653437 | MGnify/ENA primary metagenome ERZ653437 (study PRJEB26926, sample SAMN06165130) | human gut metagenome | biome: ENVO:00009003; feature: ENVO:2100002; material: ENVO:00002003...
AGAGCATCTGACTGTTAATCAGAGGGTCCTTGGTTCAAGTCCAAGAGGAAGAGCAGAAAGTTCGTCGTAAAGGCGGACTTTTTTTGTACCCGCCCGGCAGCATCCGCCGCAAGTTTAACATAGATTTGCAAAAGCAGGATAGGGAATCTCCGCCAATCTGCCTGTCTTTATCCACAGAGAACACAAAAACAGTATTAACTACAAAAAGAGAAACAAGGATGAAGACTTCACTATTTCTTTTCGCATTGGGATTAGGGGCTTGCACGCTGTGCGGGGCACAAGACCTGCCGAAAACAACCCGCAACAACTTCCGCCATCACGAGATATCCGTAGGCTACGGTTTCCTGCCTTCCACCGACTGGAACAGCGTGGCGGAAGAAATCATTGTTCCCGTAATGAGTCTCGGACTCTACAAACGGGAAGACACACGCTATTACGGGGCGCTCAACATCAGCTACACCTATCGCATCAATCCTAAATTCAGTGTGGGGATTACGGGAGGAATTACTGGAAACAAGGGACGTACAGGCAATGTGTACGAAGGCGGGAAAGCGGTAATAGACAATCGCAGGTATATATACTTGTTGCCCACGTTCAGGTATCACTGGTTTCGTCGCGAAAACTTCTCGCTGTATTCGTCCGTGGCATTGGGCGCTTACTTCCTGCAAAACAAGGTCGGTAATGAAGTCCATCATAAAACGAAGTTCGCCTACCAGGTCAATTATTTAGGTATAGAGTACGGCAAGAGTTTCGCCTTTTTTGTGGAACTCGGAGTAGGAAACCAAGGAACCATCATTGCCGGAGGACGGTGCCGGTTTTAAAGATACTTTATGATGCGGCTACCGCAAGCGTCAGGATGCTGATGCGGATTCCTTCCACCTCTTTAAAGGCATCAGCGCAGGCGGTGGTGGTGGCGCCGGTGGTCAGCACATCATCCACAAGCAAGATGTGTTTCCCCGTAAAGCGCTCGGGATGAAGGAGGCGGAAGATACCGTCCACATTGTCCCACCGCTCGATGGCAGACTTACGGGTTTGAGTGTCGGTATGCTTGCTGCGGATGACCGAAGACACATCCAAGGGAATGCCGGTCACGGAGATAATTCCACGGGCAATGCATTCGCTCTGGTTGTATCCGCGCAATTGCTGCTTCCGGGGATGCAAAGGGACGGGGACGATAACATCGACATCGCGGAAGAAACCGGAATCCAACAGTTCGGCTGCCATAAAACGCCCCATGATGTCTCCCAAGTCTTGCCGACCATCATATTTCAGCAGATGCACGATGCGGGGGAAGTCGCCCCCTTTGTGATAAAAGAAATAAGAAGTAGCGCGCTCAAAAGGAAATTTCCCCCAAAACATACGCTCCACCGGATTATCTTTCCAGCGATGATAGTTGGTACGGGGCATATCCATATTGCATTTTATGCAGATACCTTCTTCCCCATCCAGCAAAAGACCGCCGCATACGGCGCATTGGTGGGGATAGATTAAATGCAGGAAAGACAAGAACCAGGTCTTTAGTATGTTTGTCATAGAATAAATGGTAGTTTTGCTCGTATACATTCGTACTTATCTTATTTATCTTTGTAAAGATAGCGAGAAATCTGGAAAAAGCAGTTATTTTTGCAATTCCTTATTGTACTTAATGAAAGAATGCTATGAAGCGCACAATCTGTTTACTCGTTTTATTCGCCGGACTGACTGCCGGTATGTTTGCCAATCCCATCGACGGCCTGCTGGAAAGGATAGATAAAGGAGCGTCCCGGAAGTTCGTCATCGAAATGAAAAAAGGAGAAAAAGACTTCTTCGAACTGGACCAAAAGGGAAATAAAGTCGTGATACGCGGCAACAACTATGTAAACATCGCCACCGGCATCAACTGGTATCTGAAATATTATGCAGGCATCCACCTCTCCTGGAACGGCATGAAAGCCGAACTGCCCGCCATCCTCCCTCCCGTAACCCGCAAGGAGCGCCACGAAACCGACCTTTCGCTACGCTATGACTTCAACTACTGCACCTATTCCTATACCATGGCTTTCTGGGACTGGGAGCGTTGGGAAAAGGAAATAGACTGGATGGCACTGCACGGCATCAACCTCCCGCTCGCCGCCGTGGGACAGGAATGCGTCTGGCGTAACCTGCTGGCTAAGTTGGGTTACAACCGGGAAGAAATCAACCGCTTCATTGCCGGCCCCGCTTTTCTTGCCTGGTGGGCGATGAACAATCTCGAAGGCTGGGGCGGTCCCAATCCCGACTCCTGGTATTCGCAGCAGGAAGCCCTGCAAAAGAAAATACTGAAACGAATGCGCGAATTCGGCATTCGCCCCGTATTTCCGGGTTATTCGGGCATGGTGCCTCACAATGCCGACCGCAAACTGGAACTTCAGATAGACAAGACCGGAGACTGGAACGGCTTTACACGCCCTGCCTTCCTGCAACCGACCGACAAGCGATTCCCCGAAATAGCCGCTTTGTATTACGAAGAGCAGCAGAAACTCTTCGGGAAAGCGGACTTCTACTCCATGGACCCCTTCCACGAGAATGGTGCTACCGGAAATATCGACTTCAGCAAATCGGGAAAGGCGGTGATGGAAGCTATGAAGAAAGTCAACCCCAAAGCCGTCTGGGTGATACAAGGCTGGACAAACAATCCTCGCCCTGCCATGATAAAGGATTTGAAACAGGGCGACCTGCTCATCCTGGACCTTTCCAGCGAGAGCTGCCCGATGTGGGGCATCCCCTCTATCTGGAAACGCGAAAAAGGATACGAACAGCACGACTGGGTTTTCTGCATGTTGCTCAACTTCGGCGGAAACGTGGGACTCCACGGACGGATGGACCAGTTGCTGAACCACTTCTACCTGACGCAAAACCATCCGCTGACAACCCGCCTGAAAGGAATCGGGCTGACCATGGAAGGCAGTGAAAATAATCCGGTGATGTATGAATTAATGTGCGAACTCCCGTGGAGACCAGAGAAATTCACCAAAGAAAGCTGGCTGAAAGATTACCTGTTTGCACGCTATGGCGCACGCGACGAGAAGATAGAACAAGCCTGGTCGCTGTTGGCTAACGGTATCTACAACTGCCCTCCGGACAACAACCAGCAAGGCACTCACGAATCCGTCTTCTGCGGACGGCCGTCGATGGACTGCTTCCAGGTTTCCACCTGGTCGCAAATGCAGAACTACTACGACCCGGCAACCACGGAAGAAGCCGCCCGCCTGATGCTGGAAGCAGCCGGCAACTACCGGGGAAATAACAACTTCGAGTACGATCTGATAGACATCGTGCGGCAAGCCGTGGCGGACAAAGCCCGCATTGTCTACAACCGCACGATTGCCGATTTCAAGAGCTTCGACAAGCGCAACTTCGCGAAAGATTCACAGAAGTTCCTGGAAATGCTGCTATTGCAGGACAAACTGCTGGGTACGCGCAGCGAGTTCCGCGTAGGTCGTTGGATTGAACAGGCGCGCCGGTTGGGAAATACCCCGGAAGAAAAAGATTTGTATGAATGGAACGCCCGCGTTCAAATCACCACTTGGGGAAACCGCATCTGTGCTGATAACGGCGGCTTGCATGACTACGCCCACAAAGAATGGAACGGCATCCTGCGCGACCTCTATTATCAGCGATGGGCAACCTACTGGAAAACCCTGCAAGACCGGTTGGACGGTAAGCCGGAAGTGCAACCGGACTACTATCTCATGGAAGAATCTTGGGCTTTGGCAAAGAATCCTTATACCGCCGCTCCCGAAGGAGATTGTATAGACGTTGCCAAAGAGGTGTTCGGGAAAGTATTCGGTGAATAAACCGGAAATTGTTCCCTACGGCATAAGCGCCGTCGTCACAATATCCGTCTCGCAATCCAGGCACATGCCTCGGCATCGGCCAGGGCATGGTGATGATTCTCCAGTTGATACCCGCAACAGGCGGCTACCGTGTGCAACTGATAATTAGGCAGCCCTTTGATAGCGCGCCTTGCCGCCTGCAACGTACAGCAAAACCGGTAATCCGGATAATCCATGCAATAAGTACGGAACACTGCCTTCAGGCAACTTTCGTCAAAGGCCTTGTTATGGGCTACCAGCGTCAGCCCTTCAATGCGCGGCGCAATCTCCTGCCACACGGTCGGGAAGACAGGCGAATCCTGCGTATCGGCCAATGTCAGCCCATGCACCCTCGTATTCCAGTACGTATAGTATTCCGGCTCCGGACGAATCAGGCTGTAATACTGGTCCACCAGCTCTCCGTCACGCACAATTACAATCCCGACACTGCATACACTCGTACGCTGTTCGTTCGCAGTTTCAAAGTCTATTGCGGCAAAGTCTCTCATCTCTTTCTCTTCTCCTATAATATCGGGCCAAATTTAAATATTAATCGCGATTATATATCGGTATTATAAGAAAAATTAAGGCCACTCCTATCTTTATAGTTTGAGAATTTTTTGGAGGGCGAGCTTCAGAATTCATATTGAATGAGAAATCTGAATAAGGTGTTATGCCTCCTCCATTGAGTCGTAAGTTATATCAAATATTGGAGGGCTTACCCCGAGGAGACTAACAATTTTGTATCTTGATATGCAGAATTATAACGGTTTTATTACCTTTGCAAAAAGCGGAATTTAAAATGCGAGATATGGAATATAACATAAAGGACAAATTGGAATGGACGGTTATCTTCATTCTGGAATTCGGACGCAAGTATGGTCTGACGATGAAGCAGGCTTTTAATTATCTAAGCCGTTTCAAAGGAATTGATTTTATCGACCGTCATTACGGATATGTACACACCCAGTCGTTTACCTCGATGGTGAACGATATTGCAGAATATTGCCATCGCCACGGAGGAGCATTGATATGAAACTCTATCATGGCACTAATAAGGATTTTGATAAGATAGACTTGTCTAAATCGAAGCCTAATAAAGACTTCGGACGTGGCTTCTACCTCTCGGCTGACTACGAACAAGCTTTAAATATGGCACAAGTTAAAGTGGAACAATTAGAAACAGGCAATTTGGTAGTACAGACCTATGAGATAGCTGATGATGTCTGGGACAGTTTGCGTGTGCTTCGTTTCGATAACTACTCAGAAGAATGGGCTAAATTCATTCTTCTAAATCGCAACAATCCCACAAACTTGCCCGTACATGAGTATGACGTAGTGATTGGCCCTATTGCCGATGACCGGGTAGGCGTACAGCTATGGAAATATGAGAATCGTTCGATAGACCTGCCCACCCTGGTGCATAACCTACAATATATGAAAGGTGTAACCATACAATATTTCTTCGGTACTGAACGTGCCATAAAACTATTGCAACGGATATGAGCGAAAAAACGGAAATGATGGCGGATATGGTAAAGAACCTTGCCTTATTGTTAGTGGAACAGAATAGCGAGCTGACAATGGAACAGGCTCTTTCTATGGTATTCAATTCGGATACCTATCAGAAAGTGATGGATGAACGGACACGATTTTATTATCAAAGTCCGAAATATGTTTTTGCCTTTTTGGAAGAAGAATTGAAAAAAGGAAAAATTGAATAACATGTGACAAGAAACTTCACATTCTTTTCGCTCATTAGTCCGGAGTCGGACTCAACAATAAAGGGGGCAATCCGAAAAAACGGTCGTAATTCATCCTCAGCTTTAAGATAATCCAGACAACAAGTAGAAAACACCCCTTTCGTGGCAACTTTTGTCAAAGGCCTTGTTATGGTCAAAGATAGGCAAAAATCAATTTCGTATGCATGTGTTCTATAACATAAATAGAACATGAGTAAATTCTTGTCGTGAGGTCTCTTTGAATAATGTAAAAGAGAAAATAAAACCTCAAGTTTAATCATTAAAATCTTATGCGTATGAAAAGAGCACGAAAGGAGCGGCAACTCTCCGCATGTCTTATCCGAAGACTATGCTTAAGCCTATTGCTCCTACTGGGTGGCTGGGCATCCTTACCCCTGTATGCCCAAAAAGCGGTTACCCTGAATCTCACCAATCAACCTTTCTCCGCCTTTATCAGACAGGTGGAGATGCAGACGGACTACAAATTCTTCTTTGAAGAACAAAGTGTGGATGTGAACCGGACAGTAAACGTAAAAGTACAAAACCAGGATATCAAAAGCGTGCTGGACAAAGTACTGAACGGCACGAACCTCACTTATACCATCGCTAACAAGAAAATCCTCCTGAAGAAACTTGAAAACGTGAAGTCACGAAACAAAGCGCTTCCCAAAGAAATCACCGGAAACGTGACAGGAGAAGACGGAACCCCGATGATAGGCGTCAGCATACGGGTCAAGGGAAACTCCACCGGCACTATCACCGATGTGGACGGCAATTACCGGTTGAAGTTGCCGGATAACTGCGATGCCATCCTTGTGACCTATGTGGGATACATCCCCCAAGAGATTACCTTGAAGAACAACAACTGGCAAAGAATCATCCTGAAGGAAGACGTCAACATGCTGGACGCCGTCGTCGTTGTGGGTTACGGCACCGTAAAGAAAAGAGACCTGACGGGAGCTATCTCCACCGTGAAAGCTGATGAAATGGGGCTGGCAGGCGTTTCCTCCATCGGCCATGCCCTCGAAGGTAAAGCGGCGGGACTATACGTGCGACAGAACAGTGCGCAGCCGGGCGGCGGCCTCGACATCCTGGTACGCGGCGCAGGCTCCATCAATGCTAACAACGACCCGCTGTATATCGTAGACGGATTTCCGATTGCCAAGCTGGACCAGATTGCTTCTTCCGACCGCAAGATGGACCCGGGAACACAAGGGGTTCTCAACTTCCTCAATCCCAATGATGTGGAATCCATCGAAGTGCTGAAAGACGCCAGCGCCACATCCATCTACGGCGCACGCGCCGCCAACGGCGTAGTGATAATCACCACCAAACGCGGAAAAGAAGGCAAAGCCAAAGTAAGCTACTCGTATAACTACTCTTACCAAAAGTATTCCGATACTTACGACCTGCTTTCCCTGCCCGAATGGATGGAGGAGAAAAACAAAACCTCGTGGGAGCTATGGATATGGAATAATAAAGTAGCGCCCTGGGGAAGCAAGTCGCTGGAAGAGGCCTTGGCTTCTCCCGTCAACGGCATACGTTACAGCCGCCCCTATACGGAACAGGAGATTGCCGAAGCCGGAGCCGGAACGGACTGGCTGGGACTGGTTACGCGCAACGGACAGATTCAAGAACATAACATCAACTTGCAAGGCGGAAACCAGGGAACACGGTATATGTTATCGTTCAATTACTTCAACCACGAAGGAATTATCCGCAATTCGGGCATGACCCGTTACACGATGAAAGCCAACATCGACCAGGAGTTCCTGAAGATATTCAAAGCCGGACTAAACCTGACAATGACCCGCATCATCAACGACAACACCCAGCTCGGTTCGGACAGATGGGAAAATGCCGGCCTCATTCGCTCCGCCGTCGAAATGGGTCCCCAGATAAAAGCCTACGACCCCGAAACGGGCAAATATCCCACCAATCCGCTGGTGGGCACACGCCCCAATCCTTACTCCCTGCTGAATAATGTAGACCGGGGAAATACCGACCGCGTACTGGGAAATATCTTCATCGAAGCGCGTCCCCTGGACGGACTGACATTGCGTGTCAATGCAGGTATCGACCGCGCCGCCCAAAGCAGGAAAACCTATCAGCCGAAAAGCACCCTGAACGGATATAACCTGCAGGGAGTAGCAAGCGTATACAGCATGGACAACAACCAATACCTGCTTGAAGCTACCGCCACCTACCTGAAGACATTCGCCCGAATCCACAAAGTGAACTTGCTGGCGGGAACTTCTTACGAACAGTTCAATTATGAAGGAGTAAATGCCGGAAACAACAACTTCCTGACGGACGGCTTTATTTACAACAACTTGGGAGCGGGAGCCGGCAACAAGATAGTAGGTTCCGGTAGCTCGGAAAACAAGATGCTTTCTTATTTCTTCCGTGCCAATTACATCCTGAAAGACCGGTATCTGCTGACTGCCACCCTGCGTTCCGACGGCGCCAGCGTGTTTGCCAAAAACCATAAATGGGGCTATTTCCCCTCCGTAGCCGTAGGATGGACCATCAGCGAAGAGAACTTCATGAAGAAGGCTTCCGACTGGTTGAGTATGCTGAAACTGAGGCTGAGCTGGGGACAGACGGGAAATGCCGATATCAGCACCAACGCCTTTGCAAGTTACTATGCACAGGAGGCCTACAACAAGGAAGATAAATCGAAGCAAATCGGCGTATTCCAGGGCCGACTGGAGAATCCCGACCTGAAATGGGAGACGACCACCGAGTGGAACGTAGGACTGGACTTCGGCTTCTTCAACAGCCGCATCAGCGGTTCCGTGGAGTATTATTACAAAGTCATCTCCGACTTGCTGAACTATAAACCGCTGAACTCCTACCAGACCATCACCCAGGTGATTGCCAATATCGGCAAGACCAAAAGTACCGGTATCGAAATCACTCTGAACACCAAGAACATCGTCACCAAGGATTTCTTCTGGTCCACCGATATCACGTTCACCAAGTACAAAGACCGTTGGAAAGAGCGCACTCCCGACTGGAAACCCGCCATATACGAACAATACGACGCCCCCATCCGCGCCATCTACTCCCGTCGTGCCGACCATATCCTGCAAATCGGAGAGAAAGTGCCCGATGCCCAGCCCTTACTGGTTCCGGGACAACTGGTTATCAAGGACATCAACGGATATGTGCGCGACGCCAATGGAGACCCGGTGGTGGATGAAAACGGACGTTTCCAGTTGATGGGACACCCGGACAATATCATCGATGACGCCGATATGGAGTTAATCGGCACCCGCGACCCGGGATGGCTGGCAGGTATGACCAACATCCTTAAATACAAAGACTTCGACCTGAGCTTCCACCTCAACGGAATGTTCGACCGCATCATGGAAGACCCCACCGCCATGGAGTACGGAATCTCCGGCGACGGCATCGCCCGTTACGGTCTGAACGCTCTCCGCTCGGTAAAGGAGCGCTGGACTTGGGACAATCCTTCCACCACCCACCCCAGCACCTTCCAGGGATGGGAGAACACATACAGTTCCGGCGACTTCTACTACCAGAAAGCGTGGTTCATCCGAATGCAAAACATTACCCTGGGATATACCCTGCCCAAGCGACTGCTGGCCAGGACAAGGGTGATTTCCAATCTCCGCATCCATGCCGCACTGAACAACGCCTTTATCATCACCCCTTATAAGGGCTTAGACCCCGAAACGGATTATTACACCGCTTCCTATCCCAACGCAAGGACATTCAGCTTCGGAGTAGACATCTCATTCTGACCAATTAAACGCTAAAAACCAAGTTATATATGAAACGAACTATTCAAACCTATCTTGCCGCCCTTGCATTCGCAGGAACCTGCCTCAGCGGTTGCATCGACCTCAATCCGGTGGATTTCTCCGAAATCAACCCTTCCAATTTCCCGCAAAGCGAGGAAGACCTGAAAGCCCTGGTCTTGTCCTGTTATTATCCGCTTCGGGGGAATTGGTGGGACGGAATACATACTCCTTCCGAACGGGGAGTCACGTTTATAAACGACGCCACGACGGAAATCCTGACCCAGACGTGGGGACCCGCCTACGACTGCTCGCTGCTGAACTTCTTCCCGGAAACCGAAGGAGTAACCTTCTTTTATTACGAAAACAAGGAGCCATACGGATATGCCAATAAAATCAGCCGCTGTACGCTCGTCCTCGACCAGATTGAAAAAAGCATCCTGTCCGACGAACTGAAGACCCGCTACAGTGCCGAAGTGCGGTGCGCACGCGGTATGCTCTCCTACATCCTGTTCGACATGTACGGCCCGCTGGTCATCGCGCCGGTCGAGGTATTGCTGAATCCGCTGGAAGAAGCTCCCCTGCCGCGCCTGTCCCACGACGAGATGGTGAAGTTCATCGAAGACGACCTGCTGTTTGCCGCCGAACACCTGCCCTATCCGAGTGCCACGGAATACGGGAAATTCAGCAGAGGACTCGCCAAAATGATACTGATCCGCCTCTATCTGCACGAAACAGTTCATCAGAAAGAATACTATGCCAAAGTGGAAACACTGGCCCGCGAGCTGATGGACTCCAGATACGGTTACCAACTGATGAGCGATTATCCCGCCATGTTCGAGCTGGGCGGACAAGGCTCGGCCAATAAGGAGATTATCTGGGCGATACCCTCTTCCGGCGAAGGCCCGAGCATCAACCAGTGGCACATGAGCGCCTTGCCCACCGACTTCAATCAGAACGGCATGGGTGCCGGCTGGGGTATCTGTACCAGTACCTGGTGGTTCTATGACACTTTCGAGGCCAACGATACCCGAAAGACTTACTTACTGGACCACTACACCAACGCCGCCGGCGAAGTGATTAACCGCAACACCCCCAGTTCTCCCCTGGCAACCGGCCCCATTCCTCTGAAAATCGGCTATGACCCTTCCGTACTGGGGTCGGGCGGACACTCCGACATCGACCTGATTATCTACCGCTATGCCGACGTCTACCTCTCGCTGGCGGAAGCACTCGTCATGAAGCCGGGCGCCTCGCAAGCCGACTATACGGAAGCATTGGGCTACGTCAACAAGATACGCGAACGCGCCAAACTGAAAGCGCTGAAAGCGGAAGACGTGGCTACGCCGGAGAAGTTCATCGACCGGATTCTGACCGAACGAAGCCACGAATTTTGGTGCGAGAACGGGCAGTACCGCGCCGACCTGATACGTCATGACAAGTTCGTACAGCGTGCTATCGACGTCACCCAGACCCCTTATGCGAATAAATATAAAGAAGTATATCCCCTGCCGCTTTCCGTCATCACCGACGGTAAAGGACAGGTTAAACAAAATCCAGGCTATGACAAATAACAGATTAAAAAGAAGTTTATCCGCCCTATTACCTTTCTTCTTCCTCGTTTCAGGTATGGCGGCATGTGGCAGTGACAATCACTCGGGTTCCAACGACGATGATTCCGGCAACGGTGGTACAGGCACCGTAACGGGTTCGTTACAGACGGTCAACTACACCTCGTCCGATGAACTGTTTGCGAATCCGGAACGTGGTTTCTATAAGTATACAGACAGCAAAGGCACCCCCGCCCTGTCGGAACAGACCTTGCGTGCTTACCGGCAGAATCATATTTCACTGATTTACCGGCTGTATTACCTGAAAGATTTCAAGAACGCGCCCATCAGCGAAGCCTTCCTCTCCCAAATCGGGCAGGATATGGCGGTGGCGCGCCAGGCAGGCATCAAGATTATCCTGCGCTTCGCCTATTCACTGGCGATGGACGAACCGGACGCGCCGCTATCCATTATCTTGGGACACCTGGACCAACTGAAACCCCTCATCCGGGAAAACAAAGACGTGATAGCCGTGATGCAGGCCGGGTTTATCGGTTCGTGGGGAGAATGGTACTACACCACCAACAACCTGAATAACGACGCCGCCCGGAAGGCCATCCTCGACAAGATTCTGGAAGTACTGCCTTCCGACCGCACCGTGCAGGTGAGAACCCCCAACTACAAACGCAACTACATAGGCGTAAAGACCGCCATCCCGGCTGAAGAAGCCTACACCGGCAAAGCCATTGCCCGCATCGGACACCACAACGACTGCTTCATGGCAAGCGCGGACGACTACGGCACATACACGGATGCAGCCGTAGACAAGAAGTACCTGAATACGGAAGGCCTTTACTTGCCCATCGGCGGTGAAACCTGTCCGCCGGACGGCGTAGATCCTGCCGACTGCGAGAAGGCGCAACAGGAAATGCGCAACCTGCGCTGGACCTATCTGAACGAAGACTATTACCGGGGAGTCAACGACAACTGGGTGACCGGCGGATGCATGGACGGCATCATCCGTGAGATGGGTTACCGGTTGGTATTGCAGAAAGGAGAGTTCTCCGGAAAACATGCTCCGGGAAGCGAACTCTACGCCGCCCTTACGTTGCAGAACGTCGGTTACGCCCCGCCCTTCAATCCCCGCAAAGTAGAACTGGTATTGCGCTCGAAAGACGGAAAGACCACCTACACCGCCACTCTGCCCGATGACCCGCGGCAGTGGAAACCCTACAAGCCAATCACCCTGATTGCAAAGGTAGCCTTACCCACCGATATGGCGGCAGGCGACTATCGGCTGTACCTCCATCTTCCCGACCCGGAACCGACCCTGCACGAACGTCCGGAATATGCTATCCGGCTGGGAAACAAAGACTGCTGGGAAACTGCCACGGGTTACAACGACTTGGGTGCAGACATCCGGATAGACGCGTCCGCAGACTTGCCGGCAAGCCATTCCACAATTCAATTCACCTTAAAGAAATAACCTTCAAACTATCCTGCTATGTATTATAAACGTTTACTCATTCCCCTGTTCAGTCTCCTGCCGCTTCTTTTCTGCGGCTGCGACGACGATACCGCTACGGCGGACCAGGCCCCCAAACCGGAGATGGACATTACCCTGTCTCCTCCCGGCGGGCTGTCCTACGGTGACAAAGTCTCCCTCACCGGAACCCTCACCGACGAAAGAAACCTGCAAATGTACACCATCCTGCTGAAGGACAACGACGGCGCGGAACTCTACCGCAAAGAGCAAATGCTGCTCGGACAGCGTTTCCAAGTCAATGAAACCTTCTCCATTCCGCTTCCCCCGAACGCCCAAGTAGGAAACCTTCAGGTGGAAATGACACTGGAAAACAGCCGCAAAGGAAAAACCACTAAAAGTTTCGAATTGTCCGGCCTGCAAATTCCGGAGTTCAGCAAGCTCTACCTGCTGCTGGGCAATAAATCGGTAGTGGAGATGTCGCGAAACGGAGATGTATTCGAAGTCGAAGAAACCTTCCCCGCCCATGTGAAAGCCCTTATCTCGCCCACACCCGCCAAAACCGGATTATACTGGGGCACCAGTAACGGCGAAATCCGGACAATGGCGAAAGACTCCATCCTGATAGGCAGCGATACGGAAGCCTCTTGCAAAGTCACCTTCAACCCCAAGACCTTTGAGTTGACTTTCGGCGAACGGCACGGATGGACGTCACTCCCGGCAACGGACAGTTACTACATCCTCGGCACCATCTCCGGACATTGGCAGGACGGAGAAATCAAAGAAGAAAGAGCCAAAATGCGTATGCAGGGCTATGAAAGCGGTAATCTACGTTACTACACCTGGCTGCCGCCCGAAGGCGACGACCCCGAAACGGGCATGTGGGGAGCGATAGCGGCAGGCATCTTCCAACTGAAGAAAGCCGGAGAAGACTCCTTCTTGCTATGGGACGGAAAGCAGATTATCAGCAGTGCGGCGAACGATGCGGGCAGAAGTTTCCCGGTTACCGCCGGCGGTGCCTTTGAAATCCGTATCTATTTCGAAGGCGAAGAGTGCACCAAAGTATCGGTTATGGGCAGCGAACGCACCCTGGAATTCAGCAACGAACAGGTAAAAGCCAACGGAGTGACGATGAGTGACGAAATAGACTTCGCCGGCTCGCCCCTGAAACTGAAGAGCAGCACCAGCTATCTGTATGAAGGCGAAGTGGAACTCGTCAACGGAAAGCCGTTCACTTCCGGTTCCGTCGATTTATCCCTCTGCACGCCGAACCAAGACCTGTTCGCCGGCAACGGTAATGCCAACTGGAGCCTTACCGGACCCACCGGCAGATACTTCATCCGGCTGGATGCCTTCAGCGGCAGTTCTTACGCCCGCCCGGCAAACGGCTATCCGGATGCAATCTATATGTACGGATGGAGTTGGGCGCATACCGAAAGCGGCACCGCCCAGAATTGGCAGGCGGATAGCGCGCTTCCCCTATTAAGGGTTGGTAGCAGCTACGTTTACGAGGGGACAGGCTATATATTCAGTTGGGGCGGCGATGTCGCATTCATCCTGACCAGTCCCTCTGCTGATACAAAAGTGGAATTGCCCAATGCCGCCTTCGATTCGGGCTCCAATGCGATGAACGGAAATGCCACCCATTTCTTACTGCCGACTACGGCCGGTTATTATAAGATTTCGGTCGACCTTAAGGATGGAGTCCGCATTGGGGACGACGGTACGGTCACTCCTGTAAACAGTGGCAGTCCCTTCACACTGAGGTATACCTTGAAATAGACGGTGTATGAGGGTGCGTCTCTGTGTTCAATCTTTTAATAGTGCGTTTTGACGCACCCTCGCCTGCTATACACAAGATGGCATCTTGTGTTGTATAAGATGCCATCTTGAACTACATGAGTTGGCATCTTGTGCAACACAGGATGCCGACTTATGTATAGTATACAGTAAACTGACAGGAGTCGGGAGTACTTACAGGCAACAGACAGTCTTCCTCTGCGATATGGAGGCTTTGGACCAGGGAGTGACGGAAGTCCAGAGTGCCAGGTCTTCCAGCGTAGCGGGATAGGAACAGGTTCCCTGCAAATCGGCTTCCAGCACTTTCAGCATAATGTAGTCCATGCCCTGATGGTGGGCGTCGTGCAGCAGGGCATCGGTTCCCCATAACTGCCAGTAGCGGCTTTCGTATTGTTCGATATAACGGAGGTCGGGTTCCCACGTTTCCATCGGACTGATACCCTCCAGGTAGATGCGGCGAGGGTCACCCTGCCAGATGCCTTTCGTACCCTGCACCTCGAAATCCATGCTGCGGGGGCGGGGCAAGGTGGTGTCATGAACCAGAGAAATCAATATGCCGTTTTCAGTTTCTATCTGGGAAGAGATAATGTCGCCCATCGTAATCTTCACGTCCGCGTTTCCCCCCAGGTCTTTTATCCGCTGCAAGATGCCGGCGGGCTTCGAGGCAAAGGCTGTCAGGGACTTGATGCGATCCGTACGGTTCACTCCGGCAATCAGGCATAGAGGCGCCAGTCCGTGGGTGGGATACAGGTCGGCGTTTTCGCACTGATAGAAGCGGCTGCGCCAGACGCTTTCGGTCTTATCGCGATTGCCGATATGGCCGGCATCATCCAGCAACAACGAACGCAGGTCATGGCGGTATCCTCCGCGCATCGATACGATTTCTCCCAACACACCCGCCTCCACCATCTTGCATACAGCCAGGATTTCCCGCCGGAAAAGCGTGTTCTCCAACGGGTATACCCGGCAATTCTTATGTTCAGACAGGCGGATTAGCGGTTGGTATTCGTCCAGGTAGAGTCCGCCCTTTATCTCCAGGGCCACCCGGCAACCCCGCTCCACACATTGCAGGGCATGATGCACGTGCCACTGCCAGGGAGAGGTGACGAAGACCAGTTCCGGCCGATGGCAGTCGAGCATATTCAGGTAATCTTCCTCGCCGTTGTTATAGCAGGCTATTCCGGACAGCTCCGCACCCTCCAAACCGGGGTCGGCCACCGCCACTACTTCAAAGTAGGGGATGCCTTGCAGCAAACGCAACAATTGTTTTCCTCTGTATCCTGCGCCGATAAAAGCGGTCTTTATTGTCTCCATGCTCTACTTCTTCACTTTAACTATTTTGCGGTTCACATCGATGGTGTACGACATTTCCGGAGTAATACTATCCAGCGCCGCCAGGAATTCGTTCAGGCTTTCATCCCTCAAGGTAGCCTTGTAGCTCCGTTTCCGTAGTGCGGAGTCAATTTCAAAAGTATATCCGAAGTGACGGGACAATTCTTCTTTCTTTTCTTCCAGCGTATGTCCTTCAAAGATTATCTCGTTATGCTGCCAGGCGTAGACGTGCTTCAGGGGGCGTTGTTCTACGCGGTAGGTTCCCGCCCGGTTGTCATAGACGAAGCTCTCTCCCGGCCGCAGGCATAGGTTCTTCCCGCTTGCCCCGACGCCTATCTCCACCTTGCCGTGCTTCAGCGTTACCACGCCTTCGGCATCGTTTCCATAAGCCATCACATTGAAGTTCGTACCCAGCACGCGGATATCATAGCGGCGGGTGTGCACCCGGAAAGGGCGGTTCGGACGAGGAGTCACATCGAATATCGCTTCTCCGTCCAGACGCACTTCGCGCCCTTTCCGCCAGTCTTCCAGCGAATAGGTCAGGCGGGAACAGGCGTTCAGGAGTACGGAAGTTCCGTCGGGCAACACGGTTTTCGCCTGCTGCCCCACTTCGGTTTCAAGCACGACCATGCCTTGCGGATTGTCCGCTCGCGAATAAACCGAACCTGCCATCCACCCGCCTATAAGGCACAGCAGAACGACGGCCGCCGATATCCATATCCGCCTGACGGAGAACTGTCTGCCTCCGATTTTCCTTTGGGGAGCGATTCCGATTCGCTCGGCGAATTTCTTCCATTCCCCGGCCGTGTCCGCTTCTTGCTTGTCTTTTTCATAATTCAGATACAGGTACGAATCCTTCAATGAAAAAAGGAAATCCCGATTCTCTTTACTTTCACGCAGCCAGGCAAGCAGCCGATGCGTTTCATCTTCCGTCAGTTCGTTCTTCAGATATTTTATTAGATAATCTTCATCGATACCACTCATCTCAGTATTATTTAATAAGGTTCTTTGTTAATAAGGCAATCAATAAAGGAAGATAACCCTGCATCATCTTCTTGATTTGCTTCAGTCCCCGGTACAACTGGTTCTCGACCGTACGTACGGACAAGTGCAGGGCCGAGGCAATCTCATCGCTTCTCATCCCCTCGTTACGGTTCATGCGGAAGATGTTCCGGCATTGCTTGGGCAACTTGTCCAGCGCTTCCTGATACTTCTCGCTGAGGTCTTTAAAGTACAAATCGTTCAGGATGTTGCATTCGGGCGTATGGTAGGAAAGTTCCAGCTCCCTCAAAGCCACTTCGTTCATATTCGAGAAGTTGCTAAGCAAAGCGTCCTTACGTATTTGTTTCAGGCAAAGGTGTTTCATGATGCGGAACAGGTAGACACTAATCGCTTCGGGCGCCTGAATCGTGGTACGATGTTCCCAAAAGGCAATGAAAGACTCCTGCACCACGTCTTTCGCCTTTTCGCCGTCGTGCAAGAGTCCTTTACAGAAGACATACATCCGGGGATGGTACTTCTTATACAACCATTCGAAAGAAGCCGCGTCTCCTTGTCGTATTTTAGAGAAAAGCTCGCGTTCGTCCATTCTTTCCCCCTCCTTGTAGTAAATGCCTGATGATGGTCATATCCGATGATTTAAGTTTATAAACGTGCCTTGCGCAAGCGCTGCCGGAAACAGGCGTCAAATATAGAGAATCCTGCCGCATCCGCCAAAAAAATGAGTCATTATTCCCCCCTACTGCAACCGCTCGAAGTAGGGCAGACGCTCCAGCGGCACGGTTATCTCAATCTCTTTCGGTCCACGGTATCTTTTTCCCGTATCGTCGCGCCATTCGCCTTTGGGCAGTCTCACCGTCCGGACGGTTCTTTTCCCCACCATCGGAGCCACCATATACTTATCTCCCAGCATGAACTGGTCCCGGCAATCGGCAAAGCCCTGATGGGGGAACTCATATTCCAGGTTCCGGACAATCGGCTCTCCCGTGCGGGAAGCTTGTGAAGCCATCTCCAGGATATACGCTCCCATCTGTTCGTGGAACAGGGCGAAGCGGCGGCAAATGTCCAGATGTTTCCGGTCGAGGATGCGCCAGGGAGCTACGGAGAACTGCATCATCGGCATCAGTGCATGTATCTGGCAGGAACGGACAATAAGCTCCTGGTCGAAACTGTCAGTATCGATATTTAAGAAAGAACCGTACTCTCCCCCGCCTATCATGTCGGGACAGGTATAGGCGTGACCCAGCAGGCCGGCAGCCATCATATCGGGTATCAGCATCGTAACGGCTTTCCAGGAATAGGACTTATCGCCCAGCCGTTGTACAAGCGCCTGTCCCCCGAGCTTATAGGAAGTACGGAACTCGTTGTAGGGGAATCTCAGTCCCAGCTCCGCCCACTTCTGCGAAAACGTACTTGCATTGGCAGTGGGGTCATGGAAAACGTATTCACCGGTAAAGTGGGCGACATCTCCGGCATCGAACTTATAGCCATCCACGCCATACTTCTTGCACAGCTCGCGCAACTGCCCCTCAAGGGTGACCACCGCTTCCGGATGGGTCATATCATAACAGGCGCTCACGCCGTTCCACCATCGAATCAGGGCGGGGGTGCGACCATCTTTGTCCTTCACCAGATATCCTTTCTTCGCCAGCGAACGATATTCGGGACTGTCTGCCGAAACGAAAGGCGAAACCCAGAGCATCACCTTGAAGCCCTGTTCATGCAGATGGGCAATCATACCCGCCGGATCGGGAAACCTATCCGGCTTGAACTCGAAATTGCCGTAATACTTCTGCCAGTTGTCATCAATCATGAAGATGCCGGTGGGGAATCCGTTTGCCAGAACGTTTTGCGCATATTTCTCGATATCCGCCTGGTTCTGGTTATACATCAGCTCAATCCAGGTGTTGTACTGGGGCTTGGAGAAGAAGATTTCTTCCGGAATTTCTCCCGAAGGCGGGAAGTGTGCCGCCGAAGCGCCGAGATAGGCGTCTTTCAGGGTTTTGCCGGCGGAGACAGCTTGCAGTTTCTCGTAACCGGACCGGAGAACCAGCGTATCGTTCAGCAACCGGAAACTAAAAGGTTGCTCGCTCCACACATAGCGTCCTTCGGAGGACAGCATCAAGGGGACAACCTGATTATTCAGGTTCTGACTGCCTGGATGATACCAGTCCGTGGTCGATTCAAAGGGCATCCGGTTGCCCAAGGCTACCAGTCCTCCCCACCATTTTTCGCCCTTCAAAGGGGGTACTGCGGTTTCATACTCCTGTGCCGCCAGGATACAGGCAAAGCACAACATACAGGTTAACAAACAAACTTTCTTCATACGTATGTCATTGGAATTGGTTTATCTCTTTTAGTAAATGAGCCTTGTCTCCTCTCTATTACTCACAAACTTTTGCAAATTAAACAAAATATCCTTGTTATTTCACCAAACAACCGGAGGTTTGTAGCGCAAATTACGGCGGTAAAGACTTAATTTCCTATCTTTGCCACCTGTACAATCCCTAAAATTTGCAAGAACATGGAACATCCGCTTTCTCAGTTTAAATATTGTCCGAAGTGCGGTTCTACGCATTTCGAGATACATAACGATAAATCCAAAGCATGTAAAAGCTGCGGCTTCGTCTACTATTTCAATCCCTCCTCCGCCACAGTAGCTTTCATACTGAACGATAAAGGCGAGCTATTAGTCTGCCGCCGGGGCAAGGAACCCGCCAAAGGTACGCTCGACCTGCCCGGCGGATTCATCGACATGGGAGAAACCGGAGAAGAAGGAGTGGCCCGCGAAGTGAAGGAAGAAACCGGACTGATTGTATCCCGCGCCGAATATCTCTTCTCACTTCCTAATATCTACCTCTATTCGGGCTTTCCCGTACACACGCTGGACATGTTCTATCGTTGCACCGTGGCCGACACCCGGCACTTCCGGGCAATGGACGACGCGTCGGACGCCTTCTTCCTGCCGCTGAACGAGCTATCACCCGACGACTTCGGATTAGATTCCATCCGCAAGGGGTTGCAGAAGTTCCTGGCGTCCATATCCTAAAAAAGCCAAACAAGTGTAACGGTTTCTAATGAAAACCCGTATTTTTGTAGGAGGATTATTCTATGCAGAACATGAAACATAACATCTACCGGATTATATGCACGGCTCTTTGCTGTATGCCGTTGCTCGCAAACGCCCAGACCAACCAAACGGGCACATCTCCCCAACGTCTCTACCGCGAAGGGCAAACGCTCTTCCGGCAAAAGGCTTACGCAGCGGCAATCCCTCCCTTGCAGGCCTTTGTAAAGCAAATGAAGGCGGAAGGCAATCCCCTGCCCGAAACCGGCGAATGGGAAGAAGCCCTGTACATGCTGGTGTGCGCCGAATACGAACTGCGCAGCCCCCAAAGCATCGAACTGCTGCGCAACTATCTGGAGGAGTATCCCGACACGCCCCATGCCAACCGCATCTATGCCCTGATAGCCTCCGCCTATTTCTTCGAGGGGAAGTATGACGAAGCCCTCGCCATGTTCAACTCCTCCCGCCTCGACCTCCTGGGCAATGAAGAAAGAGACGACATGACCTACCGCCTTGCCACCTGCTACCTGAAGACGGGTAACCTGAAAGATGCCGCCATCTGGTTTGAAACCCTGCGCAGCACCAGCCGGAAGTATGCCCCCGACTGCACCTATTATCTCTCCTACATCCGCTACACCCAGCAACGCTACGACGAAGCCCTCAGCGGATTCCTGTCGTTGCAGGACAACGCCAAGTACAAGGCGCTGGTTCCCTACTACATCGCCGAAATCTATCTGATAAAGAAGAACTACGATAAAGCCGAAATCGTGGCGCAGAATTATCTCTCCGCCTATCCCCAGGAAACCTACGCGGGCGAGATGTACCGCATACAGGGTACGGCGGACTACCACTACGGCAGATACCACGAAGCCGTCAAGGCCTTTGAGAAATACCTGGAGAACAATGCGGAACCCGCTCATCGCCGGGACGCGCTTTATATGCTGGGTATGTCGTGCTACCGGACCGGAGTTTACTCCCAGGTTCCCGTCACCCTGGGTGAAGTAACCACGGAGAACGACGCCCTGGCGCAAAATGCCTACCTGCACATGGGTCTGGCATACCTGCAACTGTCCGACAAGAACAAAGCCCGCATGGCCTTCGAGCAGGGGGCCGCTTCCGACGCCGACCTGAAAATCAAGGAACAGGCAACCTACAACTATGCCCTCTGCATCCACGAGACATCCTATTCCGCTTTCGGCGAATCGGTCACCGTCTTCGAAAAGTTCCTGAACGAATTCCCCCAATCACAGTACGCCGACAAAATCGGCGATTACCTGGTAGAGGTCTATATGAATACCCGCAGCTATGAGGCAGCCCTGAAATCCATCGAGCGCATCGCCCATCCCAGCCGGGCGATTCTGGAAGCCAAACAGAAGATTCTGTTCCAGCTCGGTACGGAGGCTTTCGCCAATACCCGCTTCGAACAGGCGGCCGACTATTTCACCCGTAGCATCCGGTTGGGACAATACAACCGTCAGACCTTGGCGGACGCCCTTTACTGGCGCGGCGAGTCGTACTACCGCCTGAACCGTATGCAGGAAGCCGCCCGCAACTTCAACGAGTTTCTGTCAACCACTCCGCAGAAGAATACGGAGATGGTCGCCCTCGCCTACTACAACCTGGCTTACATCGCCTTCCACCGGAAAGAGTATGCCGCCGCCCAAGACCGCTTCCTGAAATTCGTGCAATTGGAGAAAGGCGGAAACACCGGCCTGCTTGCCGATGCCTATAACCGTATCGGCGACTGCTACCTGCACGTGCGCCGCTTCGACGAAGCCAAGCAATACTACACCCGCGCCGAAAGCCTGGGGACGCCTGCAGGCGATTACTCCTACTACCAGTTGGCGTTAGTCGCCGGCTTGCAGAAGGATTATGAAAGAAAAGTGGACCTGCTGAACCGTCTCGCCGCCAAATACCCCGATTCGCCTTACGCCGTCAACGCCCTTTACGAAAAAGGCCGCTCCTACGTACAGAGCAATAACAGCAACCGCGCCATCGCCACCTTCCGCGAACTGCTGGAGAAATATCCCGAAAGCCCCGTCAGCCGGAAAGCAGCTACCGAAATCGGCCTGCTCTACTATCAGAACGACGACTACAACCATGCCATCGAAGCATACAAATACGTCATCACCCATTATCCCGGCAGCGAAGAAGCCCGTCTTGCCATGCGTGACCTGAAGTCCATCTACGTGGACGCCAACCGGGTGGACGAGTTTGCACAGCTTGCCGCCCAACTGCCCGGACAGATTCGGTTCGAGCCCAACGAACAGGACTCACTGACCTACATCGCCGCCGAGAAGGTGTATATGAAAGGCGAAACGCTGCCGGCAAAGGCAAGCTTCACCCGCTACCTGCAAAGCTACCCCAACGGCGCTTTCAGCCTGAACGCCCACTATTACCTCTGCCTCATCAGCAAAGAGCAGAAGGATGAAGACGGCATACTGGAACATACCGGCAAACTGATGGAATATCCTGATAATCCTTATTCGGAAGAAGCCCTGCTGATGCGGGGAGAAGTCCTGTTCAACCGGAAACAGTACGACCAGGCACTTTCCGACTACAAGCAGTTGCAAGCCCGCGCCGCCACTGCCGAACGCCGCCTGCTGGGAGCAACCGGCGTATTGCGTTGCGCCGCCTTGCTGAAAGACGATGCCGAAGTGATACACACCGCCACCGCTCTACTGGCCGAACCCAAGCTGACTCCGGAACTGAACACCGAAGCCTTATACTACCGCGCCAAAGCTTACCTGAACCAGAAAGCCGGACGCAAAGCGATGGAAGACCTGAAAGTGCTGGCTAAAGATACCCGCACCCTGTATGGCGCCGAAGCCAAGTACCTGCTGGCACAGCAACTGTACAATGCCGGCGAATATGCCCCGGCCGAAAAAGAAATCCTCGACTTCATCGACCGCAGCACGCCGCACGCCTACTGGCTGGCGCGCAGCTTCATCCTCCTGTCGGATGTATACGTGGCGATGGACAAGAAGCTGGACGCACGCCAATACCTGCTGAGCTTGCAGCAGAACTACCAAGCCGACGACGACATCGCAGGCATGATTAACGAACGGTTGGAAAAGTTGAAATGAAAATAGACGAAGATATGAAAAAGATAACCTACATACTCGGAGGATTAGCCCTGACAGTCCTCCCCTTGGAAGCCCGGGCACAAAAACAAGCCAACGACTCTACCGTAAACCGCACAGTGGTGGTGGAACAAGAATACAATCCGGACATTCCGGACGCATCGAAAATAAACGTGATGCCGCAAGTGGAGCCTCCCACCGTCAGCAAGAAGGCGGTGGAATATGATGCCACATTGGCACCCGCCAACCAAATCCCCGCCACCGTGATGCAGGCATATACGGGAAAAGAAACGCAGGCGAAAGCCCTCCCCGGCTACGTCCGTTTAGGATACGGTAGCAAGGGCAATCTGGACGCACGCGCCAACTACCTTTTCACGTTCTCCGCCCGCGACCGTCTGAACCTGAACTTGCACCTGAACGGCATGGATGGCAAACTGGACCTGCCGGACGACTTGGGAAAATGGAAATCCTATTACTATCACACCCATGCCGGTCTGGACTACACCCACGCCTTCCGGAAAGCGGACCTGAACGTAGCGGGACACTTCGACCTGAGCAACTTCAACTTCCTGCCCAACTCCTCCAATGCGAAGCAGAAATTCACCTCCGGCGACCTGCACCTCGGCGTGAAATCCACCGACACCGACCTTCCCCTGCAATTTCGCGCCGAAACCAACCTGCTGCTCTACGGCCGCCAGCACGAGCTGACCTACACCGACGCTAAAGAGACCATCGTGCGCACCCTTGCCGAAGCCAGCGCTTCCATTTCCGAAGAGCAGTCCGTGGCAGTAGCGTTCGCCCTGAACAACGTCTTCTACAGCAACAATTCTTTCGAAGACTATACCGCCCTGAACCTGACGCCCTACTACCTCTTCCAGAATGACGACTGGAAAGTCCGTCTGGGAGCACACATCGACCTGGCTTTCGGCTTCGGCAAGAAGTTCTACGCCTCGCCCGATGTCAGCGCAGAATATACCTTCTCCGACAGCTACCAGCTCTATGCCCAGGCCAAAGGCGGCAAGCTGCTGAACGACTTCCGCCGTATGGAGGCCGTCAGCCCCTACGGAGAGGTTGCGGTTCAGCCCGAGGCAACCTACGAGCAACTGAATGCCGCCCTCGGTTTCAAGGCAAGCCCCGCCGCCGGATTCTGGTTCAATCTTTACGGAGGGTACCAGAATCTTAAGAACGACTTGCTGCAAATGCAGTTCAACGTCTTCAGCCTTACCCAGGAATATCCCCATGGCCTCCTGCTGGGTACCGGGAACACGCAAAACGTATACGCCGGCGCAGCGTTGAGCTACGATTACAAAAACATCCTGTCGTTCTCCGCTTCCGGCGTCTACCGCAACTGGAGCATTGACAACGAAGAAACCCAAAACGAAGGCCTCCTCTTCAAGCCCGCTCTCGAAGCGAAGTTCGAGGCAAGTTTCCGCCCGGTATCCGCCGCAATCGTCAACGTGGGCTACCTGCACATCGAACGCGAAAAGGTGGAAGGCGAAAAGGCCGACCCGGTGGCGAACCTCTATCTGGGCGGCAGTTACGAGTTCTTCAAAGGCATTTCAGCCTACGTCCGCGTCAGCAATTTATTGAACAAAGACTATCAATATTACCGGGGTTATCCCACCGAAGGCATCAACTTCCTGGGTGGCGTAAGCTTCAAGTTCTGACCTGCCCCAAGAACAGGGCTACGGACAAAAAAGGTCATTTTTGCTAAATTCTCCTTATATTATAAGGTGAGAAGTTTCTTTTTTTCCTACTTTTGCCGCGAATTCAGTGGCAAGAGTCACTACAAAACAGAAATTTATGCAAAAAAACCTTGTCATCGTCGAGTCTCCGGCAAAGGCGAAAACCATTGAGAAATTCCTCGGAAAAGACTATAAAGTCCTTTCCAGCTATGGTCATATCCGTGATCTGAAGAAGAAAGAATTCAGCATCGATATCGACAAAAACTTCAAGCCCCATTATGAAATACCGGCAGACAAGAAGAAGGTTGTAGAAGAACTGAAGGCCGAAGCCAAAGGAGCGGAAACCGTATGGCTGGCATCCGATGAGGACCGCGAGGGAGAAGCCATCGCGTGGCATCTGTACGAGGTGCTGAAACTGAAACCGGAGAATACCAAACGAATCGTTTTCCACGAAATCACCAAAGGCGCCATCCTGAAGGCCATCGAGAAACCGCGCAGCATCGACATCAACCTGGTGAACGCCCAGCAGGCACGACGCGTACTGGACCGCATCGTAGGTTTCGAACTTTCGCCCGTGCTGTGGAAGAAAGTAAAACCCGCCCTCTCCGCCGGCCGCGTACAGTCGGTTGCCGTGCGCCTCATCGTAGAGCGCGAACGCGAGATACAGGCTTTCCGGTCGGAAGCCTCCTACCGGGTAACCGCCGTTTTCCTTGTCCCCGACGCCGACGGCAAACCGGTGGAAATGAAAGCCGAACTGGCACGCCGCCTCAAGACGAAGGCCGAAGCGCAGAAGTTTCTGGAACGTTGCAAAGCCGCCTCGTTCACCATTACCGACATTGCCACCCGTCCGCTGAAGAAGAGCCCTGCCGCTCCCTTCACCACCTCCACCCTGCAACAGGAAGCCGCCCGCAAACTCGGGTTCACCGTGGCGCAGACCATGATGATAGCCCAGCGGCTCTACGAGTCGGGAAAGATAACCTACATGCGTACCGACTCCGTCAACCTGTCCGAACTGGCCGTGAACAGCAGCAAGGAAGTCATCGCCAACATGATGGGCGACCGCTACGTATTCCCCCGCCACTTTGCCACCAAGACCAAAGGAGCACAGGAAGCCCACGAAGCCATCCGCCCCACCTATATGGAAAATGCCAAGATAGAAGGCAACCCGCAGGAAAGGAAACTGTACGACCTCATCTGGAAGCGTACCCTCGCCTCGCAGATGGCGGACGCCGAACTGGAGAAGACCAGCGTCACCATCGGCATCAGCAATGAGACCGACACGTTCACCGCTACCGGCGAAGTAGTGAAATTCGACGGTTTCCTCCGTGTCTACCGCGAGTCTTACGACGAAGACGTGGAGCAGGAAGACATCACCCGCATGTTGCCCCCCTTGAAGAAAGGTCAATCCTTGCAGCGTGAAGAAATCACGGCAACCGAACGTTTCACCCAGCAGCCGCCCCGCTATACGGAAGCCAGCCTCGTGCACAAGCTCGAAGAACTGGGCATCGGCCGCCCGTCCACCTACGCCCCCACCATCTCCACCATCCAGCAACGCGAATACGTGGTGAAAGGAGAAAAGGAAGGGGAAGCGCGCACCTACAACGTACTGGCGCTGCAAGACAACCAGATAGCCGACAGTATGCAGACCGAAATCACCGGTTCGGACAAAGGCAAACTGTTGCCCACCGACATCGGTACGGTAGTCAACGACTTCCTGATGGAGTACTTCCCCAACATCCTCGACTACAACTTCACCGCCAACGTCGAGAAGCAGTTTGACGGGATAGCCGAAGGAAACGAGCAATGGACCACCATCCTGCAACACTTCTACAAGGATTTCCATCCGTCGGTAGAGAACACCCTCGCCATCAAGAACGCCCACAAGGCAGGCGAGCGCATCTTAGGCAACGAACCCGCCACCGGAAAAACGGTATCGGTGAAGATTGGCCGTTTCGGTCCCGTGGTACAAATCGGTACGGCAGGCGACGACGAGAAGCCCCGCTTCGCCCAGTTGAAGAAAGATATGTCCATCGAGACCATCACCCTGGAAGAAGCGCTGGATTTGTTCAAGCTCCCCCGCACCCTGGGCGAATACGAAGGCAAAACCGTTACCGTAGGCACCGGCCGCTTCGGTCCTTATATCTACAACAACAGTAAGTACACCTCCCTGCCCAAGACGATGGACCCGCTGTCCGTCACCCTGGACGAAGCCATCGAGCTGATTCAGAAAAAGCAGGAAGCCGATGCCCAGAAGCATCTCAAGAAGTTCGATGAAGACCCCGACCTGGAGATTCTCAACGGCCGTTATGGCCCCTACATCTCCTACAAGGGCAGTAACTATAAGATACCGAAAGATATCGTCCCGCAAGACCTGAGCTTGGACGCCTGCCGCGAAATCATCCGGCTGCAAAGCGACCCGGAGGCGCCGAAGGCTAAACGGGGCAAGTTTGCGAAGAAGAAAAAGTAAAGAATATCAGCATATTCACCGTGACAAGGGTGTGCAAGAAGTAAATTGAGCACCAAGACACGGAGACCCAGAGTATTTAAAGTATTCAAAAAGAGTATTTTAAAGCGTTCAAACAAAAACTCTGTGTCTCCGTGTCTTTGTGTTCAAATCATTTTGGGTACACTTTCATTTTCATTTCCCCATACTATTACGTCCCTCTACTAAACTAAATTCTCACATCTAACCCTCACGCCCTCACTTTCTCGCTGCATCTCCTTATCCATCGGGGTTTGAGAGGTGAGTGATAGCAAATCATAAGGAGTGAGGGAAGGTTTTACTCTCACTCTGTTAACATCATGCATCACTCGATGTTAACTTCCTCTTTGCACGATGTTAACATCTTGTCGGTACGATGTTAACATCCAAACAAGACGAAGTTAACTTTCAGAAACCACTGTCTTTCCTGAGCAAAACAAGCGTCATTGTTTCGTCTATACAGCGAGTTTGTTATCCATAAGCCCTGCACTTATTCCGCAAAAATAGTTTGTTTATCAACAGCTCACTTAGTTGAGCAGATAAGATTTATTCAGTGAACAATATTGTTCACTAATATAATTCGATTCGTTCACTAAAGTGAGCTGATAGAAAACAACAGACTTCAACAAGAAGAATCAACGGGAGGAACAAGAAGAAGCAACGGGAGAAACAGAAAGAACAAAGGGGATGACTAAAGGAAATGAACGGGGTTCATGAAAAAATGAAAGATTTAGCGGACAAGCATTGTTTAATTATCAAAGAAATGATCCCCCCACCGAAAATGCCCTAAACCTCTCGTTTGCTTGAAGATTGAAAGATTTTACACCTGAACTTTGCCTAATCATTAGAAAATATATACATTTGCAAATAATTTAAAACCAGACAAAGAATACATTGCTGCAATGAAAACGAACCGCTATGAAATTTATTAAGTTCATATCAGTATGCTTTCTGACGCTCTGCCTTTATGCTTGCGTCAATAAGCCTTATCCGCATACCATGCAGATAGCAGATACACTGGTGTACAACAATCCGGACAGCGCCATCGTACTGCTGGAACAATTGGAAGACAGCATTACCTCGGAATCCAAAGAGATACAAAATTATTATTGGCTCTTGCGAATAAAGGCGAATGACAAAGCCTATATCACCCATTCTTCAGACAGCCTGATACAAGAAGTTTTGCAATATTACGAAAATAAAGGGGATAACAAACATCTGCCGGAAGCATATTATTACGCCGGACGCGTATATTCTGACTTGGGAGATGCCCCTCAGGCATTAGACTACTTCCAGAAAGCAGCGGAAATGTTAGAAGGAAGTACGGATTACCGACTATTAAGAGTGGTGTATAGCCAAATGGGAGAATTACTTCTTTTTCAAGGAGTATATGAGGAAGCTATGAAAGTATTTAAGAAAAGCTATCAACGCCACATCTGCATAAAGGACGAAAGAAGTAAAATAAATGATTTACACAACATCGGAGTGGCATTTACTGCAATGGGGAACGCGGACAGCGCTTTATACTACTATCAAAAAGCTTATAAACACGCTGAAAAAATTGGCGAAAAAGGACTTATAGACAAAGTAAAACTATCTTTAGTAGATTTATATACACAATTAGGACAATATGATCTGGCATTGGCATCATTATGTTCTCTGGATTCGCCTAAACCCCATCAGCATATAAGCAGATATGCTACCATTGCCAGATTATATTACGATATGAGAAAATTAGATTCTGCATACTACTATTATAAAAAATTGGCGAAATATGATGATGTTTATGCCCAACAAGCAGCTCATTTGGGATTGGCAGAAATAGCGCAAAAAAGGAGTGATTGTAAAGGGATATTAGAACACATAGAGCTTTATAATGAATGGACAGACTCTATTCAAAGGATTACAGACAGTGAGTCAATCCGTAAAATGCAATCTTTCTACAATTATCAACTTAGAGAAAAGGAGAATAATCAATTGCGCCTTAAAAATGCTCAACAAGAACAATTTATTATTTATTTTATCATTGCTGTTATACTGATAATAGCTATTTCTATAGCACACATGCAATATAACAAGCGTGAAAAACTTCAATTAGCAACACAATTGGACAAATTGAACCAAATAAAAGAAGAACAATACCGAAATAGCAGCCAATTCATTGAAGAAAACAATCGAAAGATAGCAGAACTGGAAAGTGCACTGGAACAAAGTAACGAAAATAGCAATGAATTGAAACAATTACTCATAGCACAAAAAGAGCAGATTATGCTCTTGAACAGTCAAGCTGAAGCAACATTAAAAGAACAATCTTTAGCGGAAATAGCATTACGTCAATCAGACATATACAATAAATTTCATGAAGCAGCGAATGGCAATGGCACGATTGACTCAAAAGATTGGGAAATATTATGCACTGCGGTTGACCACTATTACAAAGACTTCACCACTCGCCTACGTAGTATATATCCGATTAGTGATATGGAAAAGAAAATCTGCCTGTTACTTAAAATAGGAATAAGCGTCACTGGTATTGCCTTACTTACAGGTCGCTCTAAATCCGCAATAGTGTCCGCCCGTAAGAAATTATATGAAAAGACACACGATGAAACAGGTAAACCGGAACAATGGGATGCATTCATCCAAAAACTTTAGTAGAATTTGGCTAAAACCGCACAAAACCGCACAGGGAAGTAAAAACCGCACAAAAACCGCACAGATTTATTCTCAGCAATCCAATAAATCGCATAAATTTGCAAACGAAGTATTAAAAACAATGACACATGAAACATTTGCTTATTATTGCATACCAATGGACACTTAGTCCCGGCGGTGAAGACATACATTTGCAAAGGGAGCAAAAGTTTATTGATACGGTTTCAGTTGACAAAGAAATGACTATTGCCATCATCCAGAACACAGTGAAGCCCCTCTTCTCTGCACATATACCGGAGAATAGATTCTTCGCTTTGCTCTGAATAACAGATACAACAACATAATTAGACAATAATACTGACTATGAAAAAGATTACATTTGCAGCTCTCTGCCTTTTACTTTTTTGCGCTTGTTTTGACGACATGAAGATGGAAACGTGGCCGGTGGTGGAACCGCAAGAGGAGGTAGAACAACAGGACTTCGACATCGATGGTCCGAAGTTAGGAATCACGGGGTCTCAATATGCTGTACCCAAACACGAGACGGCAACTGTGCAATGGAGCACGGATGTGCCTGAAACAGCAACTATCAGCAATGACGGACGGCTGACCGTGAAAGGGAAAGGAGTCGTTACCATCAAAGCCCGTATCGATGACCTTGCCGCTTCGAGGAAAATTATTGTGGGAACGCCACAACTCGCGATTGATAAACCGGATCCACAGCCCGGTTTCACTCATATCAAAGCCAAATGCATCGATACAGAGCCCGGATATGCGGAGTTTATCAAGGAAAACAAAGGTATCATAACCTACGAATGGGGTGTCGGGATTAACGACGAACCGCTGCAATGGATCAAAACAGATTCCGCCGAAGTGCTGGTAGAGATACTCGAAGAAACGGAAAAAGCCACCGTTTACCTGAAAACAACCGATATGTATGGCAATGAAAGCGATACTATGAATATCAGTTTTGCCGGATATGATGTATGGAAAACATCTTATGACACGATTATCATAAATAAAAAAGGAGAAGTGTTCGAGAAAAGAGGCTATAAGATGGAACTCGAATACGCTACCATGTCGGTAACTTATAAACAAAGTTCCTACGACGGCTACCCCAGTGCCAGATGGAATCCGTTCGGAGCGATTATCGTGACAGATGATAAACCACGCGAAGTATCCTGGTATCGGGGAACTCGCATGACGAATATCATTACCGAGGAAGATATCCAAAGGATTATCACTTATCCGGACAACAGTGTAATCGTCTTTAAACTAATATTACTGAACTATGATGATAGAGTGATACAAAAGACGCCACTTACCATACTATATAAAGCGGATTTTACGGAATAAAAAGACTGGGAATAGGATAACGAACCTTATTCATACCCTATTCACAAGAAGATATAGATAACAGAGGAGGATACTATGCTTGCATACACATACGTTGAAAAGGGGAAATTTCAATTGTTGGAGAAGTCCAAACCGAAACTGAAGGATGGGCGTGACGCTATTGTGCGCGTAACGCTTGGAAGTATCTGTACCAGTGACCTTCACATCAAACACGGCAGTGTGCCCCGCGCCGTTCCCGGAATAACAGTGGGGCATGAGATGGTAGGGATTGTGGAGCAGGTAGGGGCTGAAGTAACGTCAGTCAGGCCGGGCGACAGGGTGACTGTGAATGTGGAGACTTTCTGCGGAGAGTGCTTCTTCTGCCGACACGGATATGTGAATAACTGCACCGATGCGAATGGCGGCTGGGCGTTGGGGTGCCGCATTGACGGCGGACAGGCAGAGTATGTCAGGGTTCCCTATGCCGACCAAGGGCTGAACCGTATTCCCGATACGGTGAGTGACGAACAGGCGCTATTTGTAGGCGATGTGCTTGCAACAGGTTTCTGGGCAGCCCGTATTTCAGAGATTTCGGAAGATGATACGGTGCTTATCATCGGTGCGGGTCCTACCGGAATATGTACCTTGCTTTGTGTAATGCTGAAAAAGCCGAAACGTATCATCGTCTGCGAGAAATCTGCTGAAAGAATCCGCTTTGTCCGCGAACATTATCCCGACGTACTGGTGGCGGAACCGGAAAATTGCAAGGATTTTGTGCTCCGCAACAGCAGTCATGGCGGGGCGGATGTGGTATTGGAAGTGGCAGGTGCCGAAGATACTTTCCGCCTGGCATGGGAGTGTGCCCGTCCGAATGCGATAGTTACCATCGTGGCCCTTTATGACAAGCCTCAACTTCTTCCTCTGCCCGATATGTATGGCAAGAACCTGACCTTCAAAACCGGTGGAGTGGATGGTTGTGATTGTGCCGAAATTCTCCGCCTGATAGAGGAAGGCAGAATAGATACGACGCCGCTTATCACTCACCGCTTCCCCCTGGAAAAGATAGAGGAAGCGTATCATATATTTGAAAATAAATTAGAAGGGGTTATCAAAGTGGCGATTACTGCCACTTGACGCGACTACAGACCCTGTTAACAGCACAATTCTGTATCAAAAAATGAAGCAGATCCTACTTTACATCTTACTATTTCTATGCATAAGTTGCCAAGAGAATACATCCTCCCAGCATTCAGAAACGAATCCTCACATTCTTTTTGAGAATCTGCAAGAGTCGTTTCTCAACAAAAGAAACAAGAAAGTATTCCCTACTTATTATGGAGGAGCTTACATTAAAGATTCTTCTTTAGTCATCATAGCCATTGGCGACACGGCACGGTGCAGGAAGGAATTCATAAAAAGATGTAAAGGTACAAATTTCGTACTATTCCATTGCGAAAAGCCGCAAGATGCTATCAGGAAAATATTGCATTACCTATATACATTCAGAACAGAGAAAAAGAACAAGGATATTGTGGAGAAACTGCAATTCAGAAGTTCTTTTATGAATACAGAAAAGCGCGTAAGCATTGAATTGCTTACGTTTCGGGAAGACGAATTCAGAACAACCATATTAGACTCTCCTTTTTTGGATTTTGCGGAGAGCATTGTTGTCTTTGAATGAATCCGGTAAAAATCTTCTTTATATAGGATGTATCAAAAGACGTGACGTGATTATTTAAACAAAAGATTGAGATCCATTGACAAGAATTCCTCGAAAGACAGGCCGCCGCTTCCTACGATGAGGGCTTTGTACGGATGGTATGCCTTGGTGAATTTAGGAAGCCCTTCGTTTATTGTCCTTCTTCCACTCTTGACCTCAATGGCGACTTTCCTTTTTCTTCTGACCAGGACAAAATCCACTTCATCATTGTTGTCCCTCCAATAATAAACCTTGTAGTCGAGAATCTGAGACTGACTGACAAGATAAGCACCCACAGCCGACTCAACATATCTTCCCCATGCTTTGGGATCTTCGTTCACTTCAGAGAAATCTTCATCGGCATAAACATTTCGAAGGGCATTGTTGTGTACTTGAAACTTAGGAACAGAATTGTACTTGCGGGCATCGTCCTCTGCGTATTTCTGCAAACCGGAAAGAAGTCCGCATTCATCGAGCAGGTGCAGATAACCTGCAAGGGTGGTAACATTTCCGGCATCCTGTAGTTGGGCAGCTACTTTTGTGAGAGACAGCAATTCACCACTGTAGCTACTGCCAATCTCAAACAGTTGACGAAGCAGTTGCGGTTTCATGATTTTGGTGTCCATCAGTATGTCCTTTGAAATGGATGGTTCCACCAGTGAATCCTTCACATAGTTTCTCCATCTTGTTTCATTGCCGATATACTGGGCTGCACCCGGATAGCCACCGAAGTATACGTACTGAGGCAGTGTCCAGCCAAAGCATTCTTTCATTTCCGTATATGTCCAGTGAGAGAGACGTATGAGCTCAAATCTGCCGGCAAGAGATTCAGTCAACCCTTTTTCAATCCACATACGTGAGGAACCGAGCAATACTACAATGATTTCGCGTTTTTCCCTTGTATCCCGATCCCATTCCGCTTTGACAGTCTCGCTCCAATTCTTAATCTTCTGTACCTCGTCTATGACCAGTAACCGTTTAGCGTCTCCCCGTGCAACCATCTTCATCCGTTGAGTCTCCCAAACCTGAGAGAGCCAATCGCCGCTTACTCCGGCTACATCGTCAGCCGAATAGTTCTCATAAGGAACGTTGCACGCTTCCAGAACTTGTCCGATTAAGGTCGATTTCCCTACTTGACGCGGTCCTACAATCACCTGCATCTTACTGCGGGATTCATTGATTCGGTTCAGAATCTCTTCATATTGAGCTCTTTTGTATTCCATCTTTCGAAAATGTTCAATCTGTTAGACTAAAATGTTCAATGCACTGAACAAAAATGTTCAATCGACTGCATAGATACATAATTTACTCAAATTGAGCAAATAAAGCGATGAGAAAAAGACTTTTGCTATCCTTTTTTAAAAAAGTAACGGAAGGTAGGGGAAAGTTGGGACACCAAAATCTAAGAATAAATAAAGACATAAAAACAAAAGAACAAATAAAAAGCCTGTGCAATCTATTTGTTCTTTTGTTCTTATGTCTAAATCCTTTTTCTTATCTCTAAACCTTTTCGTCAACCGAAACGGCTTACATCCTGTCAGGCACTTCGATGCCCAGCAGTCCCATTCCCAGGCGAACGACTTTGGCGACGTTCTCTGAAAGGGCGAGACGGAAGACTTTTACGGCTTCGTTCTCTTCGCGCAGGATGCTGAAGTCGTGGTAGAACTGGTTGTATTCTTTCACGAGGTCGTAGGTGTAGTTGGCTATGACGGAGGGGCTGTAATCCTCGCCGGCTTGCTTGACGATGGCGGCGAAGTCGGCAACCATCTGTATCAGGCCTTCTTCCTTCTCGCTCAGTTCGATGCCGGCAGGAAGTTGGGCGGGGATGGAAAGACCAGCCTCTTTTGCCTTGCGCAGGACGGACTGGATGCGGGCATAAGTGTACTGGATGAACGGACCGGTGTTACCGTTGAAGTCGATGGACTCTTTCGGGTTGAAGGTCATGTTCTTGCGGGCATCCACTTTCAGGATGAAGTACTTCAAAGCACCCAGACCGACGATGCGGGCGATGTTATCGGCTTCTTCTTTCGTCAGACCGTCGAGCTTGCCCAGCTCATTGGAGGTTTCCTTGGCGGTTTCTATCATCTCTGCCATCAGGTCGTCGGCATCTACCACCGTACCTTCGCGGCTTTTCATCTTACCTTCAGGAAGTTCCACCATGCCGTAGGAGAAGTGCACCAGTCCTTTGCCCCATTCGAAGCCTAACTTATCGAGCAGGATGGAGAGCACCTGGAAGTGATAGTTCTGCTCGTTGCCCACAACGTATATCATCTTGTCGATGGGGTAATCGGCGAAACGCAGTTTTGCCGTACCGATGTCCTGGGTCATGTAGACGGAAGTGCCGTCGGCACGGAGCAGAAGTTTGTGGTCCAGCCCTTCGCCGGTGAGGTCGGCCCATACGGAACCGTCTTCTTTCTTATAGAAGAAACCTTTCTCCAGACCTTCCATTACTTTCTCCTTACCTTCCAGATAGGTGTTGGACTCGTAATAGATCTTATCGAAAGTGACGCCCATCATCTTGTAAGTCTCGTCGAAGCCGGCATATACCCAGTCGTTCATCTTCTTCCAGAGAGCGCGGACTTCGGGGGCATTCGCCTCCCACTTCACCAGCATTTCGCGGGCTTCTTTCATCAGGGGAGATTCCGCTTCGGCTTTTGCCTTGGCTTCTTCTTCGCTCAGGCCTTCGCCCTGGTACTTGGCCATCAGGTCCTTGACTTCCGCCTTGTAGTGTTTGTCGAAGGCAACGTAGTAATCACCGATGAGGTGGTCGCCTTTCTTGCCGGAAGATTCGGGAGTCTCGCCGTTGCCATACTTCTGCCATGCCAGCATGGACTTGCAGATGTGGATGCCACGGTCGTTGACGATGTTGGTCTTCACCACCCGGTTGCCGTTGGCGGCGATGATATTTGCCAGCGCGTTGCCCAGCAGGTTATTGCGGACATGCCCCAAGTGGAGCGGCTTGTTGGTATTGGGAGAGGAGTATTCTATCATCACTAACGGCGACTGATCGGTGGCCGGGACGATGCCGTAGCACTTGTCCGCATGGATGCCGTTCAGCAACTCTATCCAGGCGGAAGAAGCAATCGTCAGGTTCAGGAAGCCTTTGATGACGTTGAATGCCGCTACCGAAGGTTCGTTGGCCTTCAGGTATTCGCCGATTTCCTGCGCGGTCTGCTCGGGACTTTTCTTCGACATCCGGAGAAAAGGAAAGACAACCAGCGTGAGGTGTCCTTCAAACTCTTTTTTGGTTTTCTGCAACTGCACTTGGGCGGCAGGCACATCCTGTCCGTAGAGTGCTTTCAGTCCGCCGATGACGGACGCTACCAGTTTTTGTTCTATATTCATGATTTAATGTATTTTCCAGCTGCAAAGATAGTGCAAATCGGGCGGATTGCAATTATGTAGCCTTGAAAATCGCCGAAAACTCCGGTCATTCCGTGGCTGAGGCGAAAAGAAAAGAAAGGGCGGTTCTCGTTGCAAAGGGGCAAAGTGCTTAGCTTTGTTAAATATTCATAATGAAACAAGAAGGATATGAACAGACTTTCTATATTTACATAAAAATATGCCGGATATCAATCTGTTGTCTTGTATAGCTTGCCTGTTTTAGCGCAACCGAATAATGCCCTGTAGATGATTTGGAGCATACCTGCTCCGTATCAACACCGTATCCGCTCCGTATAAGGGATACTTTATAGGGACTATGTACGGAGCGGGTATGCTTCGATCCCCCCTCTGACGGGATAAAGAAGCCGGGTAATTCCGCCGGCAGATAGTATCAAAATAAATCGACATAAGGATATCAATAAGGATAGAAGAAAGTGAATGATTCTCTAAAGGAGTACATTATGCGAAACACACAGATGAAAAAGCCGTTGATTCTTCAACTGTTTTTTCTATTCATAGTTGTACAGGCGGTTTATCCTGCAAGGGAATCCCACCGTTACAAGATAGGTATCATACATTCGTACGAGAAGAATTATTCCGACGCAAACCGATACCGGGAGATTCTGGAAAAAGAATTGAAAGCCAATGGAGTGGCGTTCGAGTACAAAGAACTCTTCCTGAACTGCAATGAATTAGGCTACGATGACGAGCTGGCACGCGCTTCTTTTTTTATCGACGAATTGGATAAATGGGAAGTGGACGCGGTTGCGGTATTCTGTAATCAAGCCGTTTACTCCCTTCTGAAATGCGATAATCCCAAGCTGCGGCACATGCCGGTAGTGTTTTGCGGCGTGTACCATCCGGATATGGAGCTGATAAGGCAATATCCCAATGTAACGGGATTTGTGGATATCCCCGACTACGTCCGGACAGTGGGCATGATAGAGCGCATCATGGGGAAATGCCGCATTGTGGTGATGAGCGGCACTTCCATGATCGGCAGAGAGATGTGGATAAACATCGAGGAGCAATGCCGGAACGCGAATATAGCGACTTACGATGGGGATGCATTCTCGCACGTGTGGGCCCACCGGGTGGTGAAGAATGCCTATGATGAAGCCGCGAACGAATTTTATAACGAAGAAATCGATACCACTGTAGTGATGCGCCTGATGAGCGAGGAAATGCCGCTCCGAACCATTCAGCAGACGGCGCGGGGCTCTGAAACTTACCTGATGATGACGTCACATACCTACAACTCGATAGACGCGCCCGAGTTCTTTGCCAATCCTTCCTTTACCGCCATCAACGAGGGAGTGGGAACGAACCATAAGATACTGGGAGGATACTTCACTCCCTTGGAAGTGGAGTTGGCGGAGATGGCGAAAAGCATCAGCCTGAGACTGAAGGGGGAGATGCCCGAGGAACAGGTGACCCAGTGCCCGAAACAGTATATACTGAACTGGAACGTCATGCAAAAATACGGCATCTCGACGGAAGGATTGCCGAAGGAATACCAGATATGGTATATCCCGTTTTCACAGCGCTACCGGGGGTATATTATCTCCGTCTTTATTCTGGCGGGCGGACTGTTGTGCTCCCTCATCGGCTTCCTTATCTACAGCCTGGCACGGGAACGCAAGCGGAAAAAAGAAGCGTTGCGCAATCTGCTATACGAACACGAGACACTGAAACTCGCTATCCGAGGAGGAACGACTTACGCCTGGAGGAGGGAAAAAGGATATATACGGTTCAACTCGCACTTCAACAAAGAGGTGGCGCATACGTCCCAATTCATCACCCTGGAAGATATCCTGACCTTCGTTCACGAAGAAGACCGCGAACGATTCGCCCGCAACTTTCTGAAAGACAATGCACGCCTTAATTACAGAGAACAATACCGCTGCAAGTTCAGCGGCGACTACCAATGGTGGGAGTTCCGTTACAGCTATGTGGATAATGACCAAAAGACAACCGTGGTGACCGGCCTGCTGCAAAACGTGCAGGCAGAAAAAGACCACGAGGCGGAACTGATACGGGCGCGGGAGATTGCCGAACAGGCGGAACTGAAACAGTCTTTCCTGAACAATATGAGCCACGAGATACGCACTCCGCTGAACTCCATCGTAGGTTTCTCGAACTTGCTGGTGAACAGCCCGGACCTGGACGAGGAAGAAAAGGCTGAATATTCCGACTTAATCAATCAGAACAGCGAACTGTTGCTACATATCATAAGCGATATTCTGGAGTTGTCGCGCATCGACTCGGGCGCAGTATCTTTCAGTCTGGACAAGAAAGGGTTGCAAGGGATGCTCACTTCCATCTACAAATCTTTCAGCGTACAAGTGAAACCGGAATTAGAGTTTCTACTCGACTTTCCTGCGGAAGATGTGGCCATACGCACCGACCCGATGCGCCTGCAACAAGTGGTAATCAACCTGCTGACCAATGCCAATAAATTTACGGCGGAGGGGTACATCAAGCTGGGCTACCGCCATACGCCGGGAGAAGAAGTGGTGAAGATTTTCGTGGAAGACACCGGAAAGGGAGTTTCTGCCGATGAGCAGGAATTGATATTCTCGCGGTTCTATAAACATGACGAGTTTGCCCAAGGCACCGGCCTGGGACTTTCCATCTGTCGCAGCATTGTAGACAAGCTGAAAGGACACATCTACTTAGAGTCGGAGGAAGGCAAAGGCAGCCGGTTCACTATCGAACTGCCGATCGGCTGAGCGTACAAAGCACATAAACAAAAACATAAAAGCGATGAAAGCAAGTACATTCAGAGGATTGCTGGTAGCAATATTCTTGTTTGTCGCTGCAGATGCAAACACACAAGTCACTACCGCAGGATTGACCGGAAAGATAACCGACACAAACCGGGAACCGGTGGCAGGAGCCACTATCCTGGCTGTACATGAGTCTTCGGGCACCCGCTACGGAGCCATCACCCATGCCGACGGCCGGTATCTCATCCAGGGTATGCGTGTGGGAGGCCCTTACCGGGTTACGGTAACTTTTATCGGCATGAGAACGACGGAGACGACGAGACTCTTTCTTCATTTAGGTGAATCCCTGCGGCACGACGCGCAACTGACCGAAGCAGCCGAACTGCTGGACGAGGTAGTCGTTACCGGAAGGGCAGGAATCGATGCCACCAAGACGGGGGCGGCGATGAGCATCAGCTCGGCGGAAATCAACCGCATGCCGTCCATCACTCACGGCATTGCCGACGCCATACGCCTGAATCCGCAGGTGCGGGTGGCTAACGACGGCGGCATGTACTTCCTGGGGATGAACAACCGTTACAACAGTTTCCGCATCGACGGTGTGATGAACAACGACGTCTATGGACTGGCCGTCAATGGCTCTAACGGCGGACAGGCTGGTACGCAACCGGTGTCGATGGAGTCCATCGAACAGATTCAGGTCAATATAGCCCCGTTTGACATCCGGCAGTCGGGGTTTACGGGCGGGTCTATCAATGCCATCACCAAGTCGGGCACGAATGAATTTCACGGGTCGGTCTATGGCTTCGGAAACAACGAAAGCCTTATCGGAAGCAAATACAGGCTGATGAACGGGAAGCGCAGCGAGAAGTATCCGGACCAGTATGAATATCAGGCAGGACTGACGCTGGGAGGGCCCATCATAAAGAATAAACTGTTCTTCTTCGCCAACTATGAGAAGGCGGACAAGACTTATCAAAACCCTTACGCCATAGGAAATGCCGCTTCGCGCATCGACGCGACGGAAGCGGCAAGTGTGCTGAAAAGGCTGCAAGAAATGGCAGCGGAACAGGGATTGGCATATACGGGAAGCCTGGAGGCGACGGATGTCTACACGAAGTCCGACAAGGCGAATGTGAAGCTGGACTGGAACATCAATGACCGGCATAAGGCTTCGTTCCGCTGGGGACTGGTCTCGGCACGGCAGGCAAACAGTGTGAGTTCGGCGGTTTACCTGAACGCGACGGATTTCATTTACGACTTCGTATCGAAGACCAACTCTTTCGTGGCGGAACTGCAAAGCCAGCTGTCGGAAGGATGGGACAATGAATTGCGCGTATCGTATGTACGTGTGCGGGATCAGCGCGAACCGGGAGCGCCTTTCCCCATGATACAAGTGAGCAATGTGGGCGACGGCACGCTGCAACTGGGGAACGACCGCTCGTCTATGGCAAACAGCCTCGACCAGGATGTCTGGTCGATCACGGACAATGTGACGTGGAATGCGGGCAGGCATACGGTGACCTTCGGCACCCACAACGAATTGTATAAATTCTCCAACCTGTTTATCCAGGATGCCTACGGCTCTTACTTCTTCGACAGTCCCGACGATTTCTATGCCGGTAAAATCAAGCAGTACTGGTTCGGCCAGGCCAATGTGGAGGTGACAGGCAATCCCCGCTGGGCCGCCGCTTTCGGTGCAGGAATGCTGGGATGGTATGTACAGGATAATTTCAGCGTCAGTGACCGGCTGAATCTTACGTTGGGGCTGCGGATGGATATACCGCTGTTCTTCGACACGCCTTCGGAGAATGTTCCGTTCAATGAATGGATGGCATCGAAGGGATGGAAGTACAGGACAAACTCCAAGTTGAACAGCACTCCCTTGTTTTCGCCGCGGCTGGGTTTCCGATGGAATGTGGATAAGGAGGGAAGATTTTTGTTACGTGGCGGCGCGGGCATCTTCACGGGACGCATTCCGTTCGTATGGCTCAGCAATAACTTTGCGAACACCGGTGTGCAGCTTTCCACTTACCGGGTGAGCGCAAGCACCAATCCGGACGCCGTTAAAAGCCTGTCCGTGATTCTGGACCCCGCCAAGCAAACGCAGAATGCGGATAAGCTGACCGCCAGCGGCTCGCAGACCATCAATGTTTTCGATAAGGATTTCAAGTTTCCCCAAAGCCTTCGCGCCAATCTTGCCTTGGACTTTGAACTGGGTGGTATCGACTGGACGGCAGAGGCCATCTACTCCAAAACCTTGAACGACATAGCCTACCGGAACCTGGTGGTAGACCTGACGGGGCAGACATTGGGAGAAGTGATTCCGAGCCTGAGTTTCGACCGCCGCCCGATGTTGAAGAAAATAGAGGGCGCGGACACGTACAGCGGCATCTATGCCTTGCACAATACCAGCAAAGGATATACTTATAATCTGTCACTGACCGGACGCAAACGGTTTGACTTCGGACTGGACGTGACGGCGTCTTATACCTATATGAAGTCTAAAGCCCAGAACAACGGGACGTCTTCGGTGGCACAGTCCAACTGGCAATACAATTACACCATCGGCAACCCGAACGACGCCGAACTGGCAAATTCTTCTTTCAACATCCCGCACAGCGTCCGGGCTGCGGCGTTCTATACCAAGAAATGGAAATCGAACCATGCGACTACCGTGGGCCTGATATACAACGGCAGCAGTGGCCTGTCCTATGCCGTCTGCTATAACGGCGATCTGAACGGAGATACCGGCAACAACGACCTGCTCTACATTCCCACGGATGCCGAGATAGACCGGATGAAGTTCAAAGCGACTTCCGACTATACCGAGGAACAACAGAAAGCCAACTTCAAAGCCTGGCTTGCCAATGACGATTACATGAAGAAGCACCGGGGCGAATATTACAAGCGGAATGCGGATAATGAGAAGTTCGAGCACCACTTCGACCTGCACCTGTCCCACCGGTTCGATTTTATGATAGGAAAGGAGCTGCGCGGGCTGGAGATTTCTTTCGACGTGGTGAATATAGGCAATCTGTTCAACTCCCGATGGGGACGGACTTCGGCCTCGAACGGCTACTATAACCCGGTGACGTACAAGGGCGACGGCAGTTTCCAGTTCCTGCACGAGGCGGACTACAACATGCGCTCGTATAATGACTATTATTCCCGTTGGAGAGGACAGGTAGGGATGAAGTTTACCTTTTAACAGACTTCAGGCACGGATTCCACGAAAAAACGGATCGTATCAAATAAATCCGTGATTTTACGTGTAATCCGTGCCTGAAAGAATCGGAAAGGCGGATTCTGACTCACCTTCCCTCTTTAGTCGAATATCCTTGAAGGCTTATTCAGCGGTCAGTTCTGCACCCGGTTTGAATTTCACCACTTTCTTTGCCGGAATTTCAATCTTCGCCTTCGTAGACGGATTTATGCCCGTGCGCGCAGAACGTTCTGTTACAGAGAATGTGCCAAAGCCAACTAATGCCACTTTATCACCACTCTTTACTGCTTTTGTAACCGATGCGATAAATGCATCCAATGCCTTTTTTGAGTCTGCCTTTGACAGACCGGCCTCAGTCGCCATGGCGCTGATAAGTTCTGACTTATTCATAATACAAATTGATTAATTAATTATGTAACACAAAAGAGAAATTCTGTTCGCTACTTCCTACAAAAGTAGAGTAATAATTCTGAATATCAAATAAAAACATTAAAAAATGACGGCTAAACAAAGAAAAAACAAGAATAGAACTTCCATTTTCTGTTATAGAACAGAATTTATTCGTACTTTTGCGACAATTGAATGAAAATACAGTATTATGAATACGATGCCGACAGTAACCAAAAACCTATTAATCATCAATGTACTGATGTTTCTCGGTACAATCGTAGCCCAAAGTTACGGACTTGACCTGGCGCAATACCTGGGATTGCATTTCTTCTTATCCGAGAACTTCAACGTCGCGCAGCTTGTCACCTACATGTTTATGCATGGCGGATTCACCCATCTTTTCTTTAATATGTTCGCGGTTTGGATGTTCGGACGGATTCTGGAACAAGTGTGGGGGCCGAAACGCTTCTTGTTTTTCTATCTGGTGTGCGGTATAGGCGCGGGACTGATACAGGAATTGGTAACCGGTATCAGCTATTATCAGATCAAGGCGGGATTGCCGCCCGAAGCGGTGGAAGTGGTATTCCGGGAAGGGGCGCAGGCCTTGCAATCGAATATGAACTTCGTAGACCCGGGCATGGCGAATCTGAACGCAGCGCTGAACGGGGCTACCGTGGGAGCTTCGGGAGCGGTATATGCCATCCTGCTGGGCTTCGGTATGCTGTTTCCCAACCAGCCCTTGTTTATCTTCCCCTTGCCGTTCCCTATCAAAGCTAAATATTTCGTGATTGGTTATGCCGTGATAGAGTTGTGGTCGGGGTTGGCAAACAATCCGAGCGACAATGTGGCGCATTTCGCACACTTGGGCGGTATGATATTCGGTTTTATTCTGATCATGTACTGGAGAAAAAAGAACAGAGGAGATGGCTACTATTATAACTGACATAAAAGAATCGTTCCGTAGAGGCAATATCTACATACAGTTGATTTACATCAATGTGGGAGTGTTTATCCTCACTACATTGACGGAGGTGATATTACAATTGTTCAACCGCAGCCTGACAGGCGTTTTCGAATGGTTCGAACTGCCGGCTTCGCTCACCCGCTTCGTGATACAACCCTGGTCGCTCCTGACGTATATGTTCATGCACGAGGGAATCCTGCATATCCTTTTCAATATGCTCTGGTTGTATTGGTTCGGCGCTTTGTTCCTGAGCTTTTACTCGGCAAAGCATCTGCGGGGAGTATATATCCTGGGAGGTATTTGCGGCGGACTGCTTTACATGGCAGCCTACAACATCTTCCCCTATTTCCGCCTGATGGTGGAATACTCTTTCATGCTGGGAGCCTCGGCTTCGGTGCTCGCCATCGTTGTCGCCACCGCTTACCGCGAACCCAATTATCCCATCCGCCTGTTCCTGTTCGGCACTGTCCGGCTGAAATACCTGGCGCTGATTGTCATCGTGCTCGATTTGCTGTTCATCACATCCAACAATGCCGGCGGACACATCGCCCATTTAGGGGGAGCGCTGGCGGGACTCTGGTTTGCATCCAGCCTGAGCAAGGGCACCGACATCACGGCATGGATAAATAAAATCGTGGACGCTGTCATTTCCTTGTTCAGCTTTAAGCCGCGGAAGCCCAAGATGAAAATCCATTATGGAACCGACAGACAGAAAGACTACAATTATAATGCCCGGAAGAAAGCTCAATCCGACGAAATAGACCGTATCCTCGACAAACTGAAAAAGTCCGGTTACGACAGCCTGACGGCGGAAGAAAAAAAGAGCTTGTTCGATGCAAGTAAACGATGATTGACACACATGAAGCATTTCGGTAATTTTGTCGCCCTGGTCATACTGGCGGTCAATGCTTTATTTACGGGACTTTTGTTATTATCTGCTTACAGCCCCTATCTGCATCCGGAGTCCCATCCGGTACTGTCTTGTTTTGGGCTGGCTTTTCCCGTTTTCGCATTCATCAACGGCTGTTTCCTGGTCTTCTGGCTGATTATCCAACGGTACAAATCCGCTTTATTGCCTTTAATCGGTTTCTTAGTGTGCTATTCGCAAATACACACTTATCTGCCTATTAACTTCCGCAGCGGGCACGTGCCGGAAGGAAGCATCAAGTTTCTTTCCTACAATATCATGGGATTCGACGGTTCCAGCAAGAAGGACGGAAAGAACCCGATACTGACCTATCTGAAAGACAGCGGTGCCGATATCCTTTGCCTGCAAGAATACGCCACGGTGGAATCGCCCAATTTCCTCAGGCAGAAAGATATCGAGCGAGCCTTGAGTGCTTATCCCCATCATCGGATTAATGTGGTGGGAACCGGCAACGGACATACCAACAAAATAGCCTGCTACTCCAAATATCCGATTCTATCCGCCCGGGTGCTGGACTATCCGAGCGAATACAACGGTTCGGTAATCTATGAAGTGGCGCTGAAAGAAGATACAATCACCCTTATCAACAACCACCTGGAGTCGAACAAACTGACGAAGGCGGACAAGGACATCTACGAAGGCATCCTGAAATCTCCCGAAAAGGAAAAAGTAAAGAGCGGCGCCAGGCTCCTGATACGTAAACTGGCGGAGGCTTCCGTCATCCGCGCTCCTCAGGCCGACACGATTGCGGGAGAAATTGCCAGGTCGAAGCATCCGTATATCATCGTATGCGGGGACTTCAACGATACGCCCATTTCCTATTCCCACCGCATCATCGCGCAGGATTTGGACGACGCCTTTACCGAATCGGGGCGCGGGTTGGGGGTATCTTATAACCAGAACAAATTCTATTTCCGTATAGACAATATTTTAATCAGCGAGAACCTGCGTGCATATAACTGTACGGTAGACCGGTCGATAAAAGACTCCGACCACTATCCGATATGGTGTTATATCGCCAAACGGGAGTAAAGCCCGCTGATGAAAAAACAAGCAGTGAACAATCAATAATTTCTTATCTAATACTCTGACGATATGTTGAAGAAAAGTATTTTAATTTTAGCAACAAGCTGTATGATGTACTCCTGTACCGCACCGACGGAGAGTAATCCGTTTTTAGCCGAGTTTCAAACTCCCAATGGCGTTCCGCCATTCGACCAAATCAAATTGGAACATTATGAGCCTGCCTACCAAAAAGGTATGGAGGAGCAGATTGCCAATATACAGATGATTATCGACAATTCCGAAGCGCCGACCTTCGAGAACGTAATCGTGGCCTACGACTGCAGTTCGCCGATACTGGACCGTGTAGGCGGCGTATTCAATAACCTGACGGAGGCGGAAACGACGGAAGAACTTACGAACCTTTCCATGAAACTGGCTCCCGTGTTGTCCGAACATGCGGACAACATCTCGCTGAACCGCGAACTTTTCCAGAAAATCAAAGCCGTATACCAACAGAAAGATTCTCTGGGACTGACAACCGAACAAGAACGACTGCTGGACAAGGTGTATAAGGACTTTGTCCGTTCAGGCGCCAACCTCCCCGCCGACAAGCAGGCACGCTTGCGGGAAGTCAACAAGCAACTCTCCACTCTGGGAATTGCCTTCAGCAATAATATCCTGAACGAGAACAACGAGTTCAAACTCTTTATAGAAAAGGAAGAAGACCTTGCCGGCCTGCCCGACTGGTTCTGCCAAAGCGCCGCCGCAGAAGCGAAAGCCGACGGGCAACCGGGCAAATGGCTGATTACGCTGCATAACGCCAGCCGCCTCCCCTTCCTGCAATATTCGGCGAACCGTCCCTTGCGGGAGAAAGTGTACAAAGCCTATATCAACCGGGGAAACAACAATGACAAGAACGACAATAAGAAGATTATCACCGACATCGTTGCCCTTCGCCTGGAAAAGGCACGGCTGCTGGGTTACGACTGCTATTCCAATTTCGTGCTGGACAATACGATGGCCCGGAACTCCGCGACGGTAATGGACTTCCTGAACAACTTATGGGGATATGCCCTGCCAAAAGCGAAAGCCGAAGCCGCCGAACTGCAAAAGCTGATGGACAAGGAAGGCAAAGGCGAAAAGCTGGAAGCCTGGGACTGGTGGTATTACACCGAGAAACTGCGCAAAGAGAAATATGACCTCGAAGAAGATGAAATCAAGCCGTACTTCAAGCTCGAAAACGTGCGCGAAGGCGCTTTCACCGTTGCCAACAAACTATACGGCATCACGCTGACGAAACTCGACGGCATTCCTGTCTATCATCCCGACGTGGAAGTATTCGAAGTGAAAGATGCCGACGGCTCTCAACTGGGTATTTTCTATGTAGACTACTTCCCCCGTCCCGGAAAGAGCGGCGGCGCCTGGATGAGCAACTACCGCGAACAACAAGGCGACGTACGTCCGCTGGTATGCAACGTATGCAACTTCACCAAACCCGTAGGAGACATGCCTTCCCTGCTGACTATCGATGAAGTGGAAACCCTGTTCCATGAATTCGGCCACGGTCTGCACGGATTGCTGACCCGTTGCAACTATAAAGGGACGTCCGGCACCAACGTCGTACGCGACTTCGTAGAACTGCCTTCGCAAATCAACGAACATTGGGCTACCGAACCGGAAGTGCTGAAGCTCTACGCCAAGCATTACCAGACCGGCGAAGTGATTCCCGACTCTCTCATCGAAAAGATCTTGAAGCAAAAGACCTTCAACCAGGGCTTCATGACTACCGAACTGCTGGCAGCCGCCATCCTCGACATGAACCTGCATAACCTGACCGACACGCAGAACCTGGACGTAGTGGCCTACGAAAAAGAAGCGATGAACCGGCTCGGCCTGATTCCCGAAATAGCTCCGCGCTACCGCACTACCTACTTCAACCACATTATCGGCGGGTATGCGGCAGGGTATTACAGCTATCTGTGGGCGAATGTACTGGACAACGATGCTTTCGAAGCTTTCAAAGAACACGGCATTTTTGACAAAGAGACCGCAGACCTTTTCCGCCACAATGTACTGGAAAGAGGAGACAGCGAAGACCCGATGACACTCTATAAGAAATTCAGAGGTGCAGAGCCACAATTAGATCCGATGTTAAAAAATCGCGGTATGAAGTAAGAATTGTGAAAAAAAAGCTATATTTGCAGCCTTGTATGCAGTAGAAATTAATTAAAAAAGTAATCATAATAAACTAAATGTAACATGCAAAACAAAGGATTTGTAAGGGTTTTTGCGATATTGCTCACACTGGTGTGCGTGTTCTATCTTTCCTTCTCTTTTGTGACTCGCCATTATACCAATAAGGCTAAAGAGTTTGCAAAAGGAGATCCGAAAGTAGAGCAGGACTATCTCGATTCTCTGTCAAATGAGAAAGTGTGGTTCGGCAATTGGACGCTGAAACAATGTCGTGAAATGGAAATCAGTTTAGGTTTGGACTTGAAGGGTGGTATGAACGTTATCCTTGAAGTTTCCGTGCCCGATGTCATTAAGGTATTGGCAGACAACAAACCGGACGAAGCATTCAACCAAGCTCTGGCCACAGCCGCCAAGCAGGCAACTACCAGCCAGGAAGACGTCATCACATTGTTCGTCAGAGAGTATCATAAGATTGCTCCGGGAGCCCCGCTTTCACAATTATTCGCGACTCAACAATTAAAAGACAAAGTCAATCAAAAGTCAACCGACGCGGAAGTTGAAAAAGTGCTGCGTGAAGAAGTCAAGGCAGCAGTGGACAACTCATACAACGTACTTCGTACCCGTATCGACCGCTTCGGTGTAGTTCAGCCCAACATCCAGAGTCTGGAAGACAAAATGGGCCGCATCATGGTGGAACTGCCGGGTATCAAAGAACCGGAACGTGTAAGAAAATTATTACAAGGTTCTGCCAATCTGGAATTCTGGGAAACTTACAATGCCAAAGACGTAGCCCCCTATCTGCAATCAGCCGATTCGAAGTTGCGCGCTATTTTGGCGACTTCTTCTGATGAGACAGCCGCCGATACTGCCGCTGTGGCTCCGGCTACAACACCGGCTACCAGCACCGCCGACAGTCTTGCCGCCGCCCTGAAAGGCGAAAGCCAGGCACAAGCCGCCAATCTGGAGCAAATCAAGAAAGAGCATCCGTTGCTGGCCGTACTGCAAGTTAACCCCAGCGGACAAGGCCCGGTAGTAGGTTACGCGAACTATAAAGATACCGCTACCATAAACAAGTATCTTTCCATGCCGGAAATCCAATCCGAAATGCCGAAAGACCTGCGCTTGAAGTGGGGCGTATCTCCTTATGAATATGACCCGAAAGCACAAACTTTCGAACTCTATGCCATCAAGTCTACCGAACGTAACGGACGCGCTCCGCTGGAAGGTGACGTAGTGGTAGACGCCAAAGACGAATTCGACCACTTCGGCAAACCTGCCGTAAGCATGTCGATGAATACGGACGGCGCCCGCCGCTGGGCACAACTTACCAAGCAGAACGTAGGTAAGGCTATCGCCATCGTATTGGACGGCTATGTATACTCCGCACCGAACGTAAACCAGGAAATCACCGGCGGTAACTCACAAATCACCGGCCACTTCACCCCCGAACAGGCAAAGGACTTGGCAAACGTATTGAAATCAGGTAAGATGCCGGCTCCCGCCCACATTGTACAGGAAGATATCGTAGGTCCGTCATTGGGTCAGGCATCCATCAACGCCGGTATCATTTCATTCGTGGTGGCATTGATTCTGCTGATGATTTACATGTGCTCCATGTACGGTTTCATTCCGGGAATGGTTGCCAACGGCGCATTGGTTCTGAACTTGTTCTTCACACTGGGTATCCTTTCTTCCTTCCAGGCTGCTCTGACAATGTCCGGTATCGCCGGTATGGTATTGTCTCTCGGTATGGCGGTGGATGCGAACGTGTTGATATATGAACGCACCAAAGAAGAATTGAGAGCCGGCAAGGGAGTGAAGAAAGCATTGGCCGACGGTTATTCCAACGCCTTCTCCGCTATCTTCGACTCTAACTTGACTTCTATCATTACGGGTATCATCCTGTTCAACTTCGGTACGGGCCCCATCCGCGGATTCGCCACGACGTTGATTATCGGTATCTTGATTTCGTTCTTTACAGCTGTGTTCATGACGCGTCTGTTCTACGAGCACTTCATGAGCAAAGACAAGTTGCTGAACCTGACTTTCTCTACCGGTATATCCAAGAACCTGATGGCGAACGTACACTTCGACTTCATGGGCAGAAACAAAGTATGGTTGAGCATTACGGGTATTGTCCTCCTGATTTGCATCGGTTTCCTCACTACCCGCGGCTTGAGCAAGAGCATCGACTTCACGGGCGGACGTAACTTCAAGGTACAGTTCGAGAATAAGGTTGAACCGGAACAAGTACGCGAACTGATTGCCACGAAGTTCGGAGATGCGAACGTCAGCGTAATCGCCGTAGGTACGGACAGCAAGACTGTACGTATCAGTACCAACTACCGCATCGAGGAAGAAGGCAACAACGTAGATTCTGAAATCGAAGCATACCTGTACGAAACGCTGAAACCGTTGCTGACACAGAATATTTCACTGGAAACATTCATCGACCGCGATAACCACGACGGCGGTAGTATCGTCAGCTCGCAGAAGGTAGGTCCGAGTATCGCCGACGACATCAAAGTATCCGCCATCTGGTCTGTGGTACTGGCATTGATAGCTATCGGCCTCTACATCCTGCTGCGTTTCCGCAACATTGCATACAGTATCGGTTCGGTAGCCGCCCTGGCATGTGATACGATTATTATTCTGGGCGCCTACTCCATCTTCTGGGGAATCTTGCCGTTCTCGCTGGAAATAGACCAGACCTTCATCGGTGCTATCCTGACGGCTATCGGTTACTCTATCAACGATAAGGTGGTAATCTTCGACCGTGTGCGTGAGTTCTTCGGTCTCTATCCGAAGCGCAACAAGATGCAATTGTTCAACGACTCACTGAATACCACACTGGCACGTACCATCAATACTTCACTGAGTACCTTGATTGTATTGCTGTGTATCTTCATCCTCGGTGGCGACTCCATCCGGAGCTTTGCTTTCGCCATGATTCTGGGTGTTGTATTCGGTACGATGTCTTCCTTGTTCGTTGCATCTCCTATCGCATACATGCTGATGAAGAACAAGAAATCGGCAGAACCGGTTGCTGAAGAAGTGAAATAAGAACGCTCGATTCTGAAGCAGGTAATACTATCCTGCTGATTCTTTTAGGCACGGATAACACGGAAAATCACGGATATCATTAAATGACCGTGAACATTCGGGTTATCCGTGCCTGACTTTTTATCCGAAAGCAAGCAAGTTGCCGTTGAAGGCTACGCACCTATATTTTTCCTTTATACGTTTACACGGCGATTTATGACGTTCATACATCAGTTACCGACGTTTGGAAAATAAATTTCCTTTCATGGCTGTTTCCATTTATCTTTGTTTATTCAATAAAAAACAAATAAGTATGGTCATGAAAAATCACATTGTATCCTCCGCATTCTTTTTATTCCTATCCTTGTTGTTCACAGGATTCCTGTCTTCCTGTTCCGATGACGACGAAACTTCCACAGGACGCACCGGAACTGAAGTCATAAGCCTCATCAAGAAACACCTTTATGACAATGAAGGAAACGTAAAAGCCATCCAATTAGCCGACTACCAGGCAGGAGAATATGCCCTAATAGCCGACCGCAAAGAAGATGCCTGCGAATTCTTTGCCTCATTGACCGGTACCGACGCTCCGCTCAACGACACCTACGAATACCAATATTCGTTTGTCAACGCGGAAGGCAAGTCCTGCAAAATCCGCATTACCGGCAAGGTAACTCCCCAGAACGGCATCTATGCCACGCTCTACTTCAGCATCCCCGATTGCAGCGAGCTCCGGATTATCCATATCGGCACCACCAGCATCTTGAACGATACGAACGGAGATACCGTTACCGTACAGGAAATTGTAAAAGTGCCCGTTATGGGGTAAACTTTGTATGAAGACCTCTCTTAAAGACTGTCTGCCGTGTTTAGTAATAGCAGGAATACTATTGCTGAATGCGGCTTGCAGCGATAAGGACGACCCTTCCCTGCCGGAACCGGAATTCATCGTCCGGCTTTTGATTGCTCCCAGCGGATTGGGCGACTTATCCTACAACGACAATATCCTCCGCGGAGTCCTGGAAGAACAGAAAGAACACCCCTTCCAACTGGAGTACGCCGTACCCGAAGACAAGAAGGAAGCCGAACAAATCTTGCGCAGATGGCAAGCCGACGGCGATTCACCGCACCACTTCACCATCCTTGCCGCCAGCGGATACGAAGGGCTTGCCCGTCGGTGTCTGTCTTCCGTCTCCACCCGTAACTATCTGCTGTTCGACACCCGGGCAGACGACCTTCCGATTTCCACCTTCCACTTCACCGGATACGGCGTTTCATTCCTTGCCGGCATCGCCGCCTATACCCAGACCAAAGCCGAAAAGGCCGTTTACTTAGGCGGGCAACAGCACGAAACTTATATCGAAGATTGCTACTACGGTTTCCGCGATGGCTACCTGTATGCAGGCGGCAAAGAAGTAGTCGAAACCTACCTGTCCACTGCGGAAGGAGGCTTCGCCATGCCCCACCGGGCGTATGAGATGGCCGACAGCCTCTACCGGCTCTATCCGTTCATTTATGCCATGGCGGGCAAATCCAACACCGGCATTTACCACTACCTGCGCGAAAATCCGGGAAACGGGTACACCGCCGGCGTGGATACCGACCAGTCCATGTACTCCGACCGGATTATAGGCAGCATGATAAAAGATATAGGCGGATGTATCCGCCGGTACATCGCCATGTGGATGAACGGAGAAGAACTGCCCGCCCGCAAGTTCTATACCCTGGAATCGGGCTATACCTTTTTCCAGATAGCCGACACCTATAAAGTCGGGTTGGAGAAGACCCTATCGGCAAGTATCCCTATCGCAATTCAGAAAGAAAAGGAATATGAAAGCAACAAACCCTAACCTCAAGAGAATATCCGGCACTATATGTTTCCTGCTCTCCTGCCTGCTCCTCCTATGCGCGTGCAGCAAAGATAACGACTCCCCCAACGGATGGAGAGAAGTGAAGGAGTACCGCATCGCCATCGTACTGCCGAAAAAAGGAGCCTATTGGGAAGAGACCATCCGCTGGTCTTTGGAGAACCTCAACCGGGCGCTAACCGAAGTCCGGAATATAAAGGTAACCGCCGAATGGCACGACGAGAACGAGGAAAGCCTGGAGGAATTATTCAAGACTTTAGCCGAAAGAGAAGACATCCATGCCATCATCGGTCCCCTCTACTCCAAGAATGCCCAGATAGCCGCCCGGCACTGCCTGCCCACATCCAAGACCCTTATCCCCGCCACCATTACCTCGGAAAGCATCATGCGGCAATATTCCAAGAACGGATTCCTGTGGTGCCTTACCGAGAATGACATCTCGCAGTGCGAAATCCTACTGGTACGCGCCTTGCAACAGGGCGCCGAGAGCGTATCCTTGCTGGCCGGTGAGGATGATTACGGCCGTACCTTCCGCGACTGGTTCGCCTTTCAGGCATTTGAAATGGGGCTGACCGTACACAGTGTCGTCACCTATACCGACGCGACCCTTCAGGAATGTATGCACCGCCTTCTCCGCGAAGACACCGACTACCTGATTTGCGTGCCCTCTACCCAGGAGATTGCAGAGAAAATGAATGTGTACCGGAAAGACCGCACCGGCCTGCGCCCCCGACTATTGTACTCTGACGTTGCCTTCATCTGCCCCAAGGACAAGACGTTCGAAGGAATGGAAGGCATCACCCTGATTCACGACCCGGAATCAGGTTTTCACACCGCCTACAAAGTCCGCTTCGGCGAAGAACCCGGTTACGGCAGCGCCCACTTCTTCGACGCCATTACCCTGACCGGGCTGGCCATTCTCGATGCCGATATCTACAACAGTACCGACATCAACGCCTCCCTCCGCCGGATAGTGGACGGCACGGGCGAAGCCATCAACAGCATACAGGAAACCAATATCCGCCGTGCGGTAAGAAGCATCCTGAGCGGAACCTACCCCCATATCGAAGGCGCGAGCGGCAAACTGTACTTCGACAACAGCATCTACACGAATGTCATCCATTCAGTATACTGTCAATGGCAGGTGTACCAGGGGCAACAGCAAATATTGGAGTACAACACCTCGGACGATTCGAAGCGTACCAATGCTTCCGCAGCGAACTGGAACTGGAAAGCCACCAAGATGCAGAGCTTCGACCGTGACATCCAGATTCAGTATCCTCCCCAAGAAGACCTTTACGCACTGATTATCGCCGCCGCCTCCGGTTGGGAGAACTACCGTCATCAGGCGGACGCCTATGCGTTCTACCAATTGCTGAAAGAGCGCGGCGTTAAAGACGACCACATCCTCTTGGTTTCCGAAGACGACATCGCCGGCAATCCCCGTAATCCTACCCCTGGAATCATACAATCGGCTTTGGACAACAGTAACCTTCGCCAAGGCATCGAAGTGGACTATCACCCCTCCGAAACCAACTTGGACAAACTGGCGGACCTCCTGTCCGGAAGAACGGAAACCATGAATCCCCATCCGGGGCCGAACGACAACCTCTTAGTCTACTGGGCAGGACACGGAGAAGCACAAGGCCCTTATTGGCTGGATAAAACGATTCCCAACCAGCAGGTAGCCGATTTCTTCCAAGAATTATCCGACAGGCAATGTTTTCGCAAATTGCTATTCATCATGGAATCCTGCTACGCCGGACAAGTGGGTAGCCACTGTGAACTCCAAAACATCGACGGGATGCTTACCATCACCGCCACCAACGAAGACGAGATGTCAAAAGCCAGCGTGACGGACGCCACGGGCCAGATATGGCTGACGAACAGTTTCACCAACGCCGTGCTGAGACAGCTTGCCAAAGCAACCGGTAAGAATCAGTTGAGCCTGTACGACTTTTATCACACTACGTACAACCTGACGCTGGGTTCCCATGTATCGGTCTATAACACCAACCGCTTCGGCAACCTCTACACCTCTGTCATCAACGAGTTTATTGAGCCTCGCTGATACCGTAGCCCGACCGAATCATCCCGACCGTCCGGGAGATACTTTCAATAGCGGCATCGATTTGCGCGTTCACGGCAACAGCCAGGGAAGGAGCGGAATAAAGAAGATAACGTTTGAAAGCAGCATCCGCATCAATCTGCTTCCATTGTTCCAGGGCAGTGTCGCCATGCTCGCCGCCCTCCAGTTGTGAAGTAAAGTTGGAGAGTTTCACCCGGCGTTCCTCGCGGAAGCGGGCATCCAGTTCTTTCAGAATATTCAGCAGTTCGTAGCACTCGAACAACTGCACCGACAATTGCTTATCATCCATCCGCTGCATGGTTCCGGACACCTTGATAAAATCGAAGGCATTCATCTTCAGCGAAATATAATAATACATCCGGTGGAAGTTCTTATAGGTATCGATTGTATCTTGCGGGAAAGTCTCGTGCTGCACCAACGCACGTTTCAGGATTTTGGAGAAATGCACCTCTGCCTGATACTGTTGCTTCATATCTGCCAGGACTTCGGCGTTATATTCCAGCTCGTTAATCACCATCTCCATGGTCGTCTTGTCTTCCTGAGCCTCGTTATACCCCTCAATCAGGTTTTCGCCATAGAACGTCGCGGCCAGACTGATTACCAGGATAGACATTTCCGTCATGTAATCCGTCCACCATTCCGCATGGTTCTTCATCTGAGTGCTGATTTTCTCCAGGAGTCGTGCCATATAGTCACAGTATCAGTAGTCTCGCCGGGAATCGAACCCGGATCTAAAGTTTAGGAAACTTCTATTCTATCCGTTGAACTACAAGACCTTTTGCATAGATTCTGCATATTGCAGAAGATTCTGGGCACAAAGATAATGTATTCTGCTGATTTTACGAAAAAAGTTTTGTTAATCCGATTAACTTTGCGAAATTTGTCGGCTGTGTACATACAAAGTATCCTCCAAAAAATTAATCTATAGTAATATCGTAAGTTATGGCAAACGACATGATGGTCAAAGAACTGGAGCAAGTGGTAGTCCGCTTCTCCGGAGACTCCGGTGATGGAATGCAACTCGCCGGCAACATCTTTTCAACAGTTTCGGCTACGGTGGGAAATGACATCAGTACTTTCCCCGACTATCCGGCAGATATCCGCGCCCCGCAAGGCTCACTGACCGGTGTGTCCGGTTTCCAGGTGCACATCGGTGCAGATAAGGTCTACACGCCGGGCGACAAATGCGACGTATTGGTAGCGATGAATGCCGCTGCGTTGAAAACTCAATATAAGTTTGCTAAGTCCACGGCCTGTATCATTATCGATACGGACGCGTTCCAGCAATCAGACCTCGAAAAGGCCGCTTTCAAGACTGACAATCCCATCGAAGAAATGGGTATCAAGCAGGATGTCATCGCCGCCCCTATCTCGCAGATGGTGAAAGACTGCCTGGCGGACACCGGGATGGACAACAAATCCATGCTGAAATGCCGCAATATGTTCGCGGTAGGACTGGTGTGCTGGTTGTTCAACCGCGACCTGAAGATTGCCGAAGACTTTATCCGCGAGAAATTCGCCAAGAAGCCTGCAATAGCCGAAGCCAACATACGGGTTATCCACGCCGGCTACGACTACGGACACAACACCCACGCCTCCGTGGCCAACACGTATAAAATAGAGAGCAAGACCACCGTTCCCGGCCGCTATATGGACATCACCGGCAACAAGGCAACCGCCTACGGATTCATCGCCGCTGCCGAAAAGGCAGGGCTGAAACTTTTCTTGGGATCTTACCCCATCACTCCCGCCACCGACGTATTGCACGAGCTTTCCAAGCATAAGTCATTAGGCGTGATGACGGTGCAGTGCGAAGACGAGATTTCCGGTTGTGCCACTTCCATCGGCGCCGCTTTCGCGGGTGCGCTGGCAGTAACTTCCACCTCCGGCCCCGGTGTCTGTCTGAAGTCCGAAGCCATGAACCTGGCCGTCATCACCGAACTTCCGCTCGTCGTGCTCGACGTGCAACGCGGCGGACCTTCCACCGGTCTGCCCACCAAATCGGAACAGACCGACCTGTTGCAAGCACTGTTCGGGCGCAACGGCGAAAGCCCGATGCCCGTCATCGCCGCTTGCTCGCCTACCCACTGCTTCGACGCAGCCTTTATGGCAAGTAAAATGGCGCTGGAGCACATGACTCCGGTAGTTCTGCTGACCGACGGATACGTGGCCAACGGTTCCGGCTCCTGGAAATTACCTAAGCTGGCAGACTATCCGAGCATCGTGCCTCCCTATGTAACGCCGGAAATGAAAGACAACTATACTCCCTATAAGCGCAATCCCGAAACGGGTGTCCGCTACTGGGCCATCCCCGGACAGGAAGGCTATATGCACATCCTCGGCGGTCTGGAGAAGGACAGCAACACGGGCGCCATCTCTACCGACCCGGAGAACCACAACCTGATGTGCCATCTCCGTGCCGAGAAGGTAGCCAAGATACCGGTTCCCGATGTGGAAGTACAAGGCTGCGCAGACGATGCCGACCTGCTGATTGTAGGTTTCGGCGGCACATACGGCCACTTGTATTCGGCTATGGAAGAGATGAACAAGGCAGGCAAGAAAGTTGCCCTCGCCCACTTCGCTTACCTGAATCCGCTGCCTAAGAATACGGAAGCTGTCCTGAAGAAGTACAAGAAAGTGGTAGTGGCCGAACAAAACCTGGGCCAGTTCGCCGCATACCTGCGTATGAAGGTGGACAACTTCACTCCTTACCAATTCAATGAAGTAAAAGGACAGCCGTTTGTCGTAGCCGAACTGGTAGCCGCCTTCAATGAAATATTAGAGGAAAAGTAAGAGAAGACAAGTTGACAACTGAAAACCCGTCAACCGAGAAACTCAAAAACTCACAACTTAAAAATTAAAAACGAATGAACACCTATACAGCAAAAGATTTTAAGAAAGGACAACCCCGTTGGTGTCCGGGTTGCGGTGACCACTTCTTCCTGGCCTCACTGCACAAGGCAATGGCCGAAATCGGTAAAGCTCCCTGGGAGACAGCCGTTATCTCCGGCATCGGATGCTCCAGCCGTCTGCCTTATTATATGAATACGTATGCGATGCAAACCGTACACGGACGTGCCGCCGCCATCTCCACGGGCGCCAAAGTGGCGAACCCCAACCTGACGGTGTGGCAAATCTCCGGCGATGGCGACGGACTGGCAATCGGCGGTAACCACTTCATCCACGCCGTGCGTCGTAACATCGACCTGAATATGATTCTGCTGAACAACCGCATCTACGGTCTTACCAAAGGACAATACTCCCCGACGTCTCCGCGCGGATTCGTCAGCAAGTCGTCTCCCTACGGTACGGTGGAAGACCCGTTCCATCCGGCAGAGCTTTGCTTCGGTGCACGCGGCCGTTTCTTCGCCCGTGCGGTGGCTACGGATGCGGCAGGTACGGTAGAGATTCTGAAAGCCGCCGTTGCCCACAAGGGAGCGGCCGTTTGCGAAATCCTGCAAAACTGCGTTATCTTTAATAACGGTACCCACGACTCGGTTGCCAAGAAAGAAGACCGCGCCAAGAACGCCATCTATCTGGAACACGGCAAGCCGATGATTTTCGGCGAGAACAACGAATACGGACTGATGCAGGACGGTTTCGGACTGAAAGTCGTGAAGCTCGGCGAAAACGGCATCACCGAAAAGGATATCCTGGTGCACGACGCCCACTGCATGGACAACACCCTGCAACTGAAACTCGCCCTGATGGAAGGTCCTGACTTCCCGATAGCCCTCGGCGTAATCCGTGACGTAGAAGCTCCGACTTACGACGACGCGGTGCACGAACAAATCGAAGAAGTTTCAGCCCAAAAGAAGTATCACAACTTCGAGGAACTGCTGATGACGAACGATACTTGGGAAGTAAAGTAATCTAAACGGTTCCCACTTCGTGTTCCCCACCGGGAAACAGCTGTGTCCTCACCGGGAAACGACCGTGTCCCCACCGGGGAACTGACGTGTCCTAACTGGGAAACAGACACCTACTCTACAGCAAGACAGTATTACCCCACGTCGTGACAATCGTTACTGCGTGGGGTAACTGCATTTACCGCAGGGGTAACGACTTTTACATCGAGGTGTAACGGCTTTTACACCCAGCCGTAACGACCTTTACACCCAGCCGTAACGGGCTTTACATCGAGGTGTAACGAACACACTTCCCAAGCATGAAGAATATATCAAAATGTAATATTTAAAATTGGCACAGAGACGAAGGCACAGAGTCATTCTTTTGAATACTTAAAAGGTCTGTGTCTTAGGGAAAGTTTCCATCTTTTCACATCCCGGTCTTGACAAGTTAGGAAAGGGATAGACAAAAAAACGCAAAAAAGGAGAGGACGGTATTGTCATTAAATAAAATATGATTATTTTTGTGTCATGTTCACCATAGCGTGGTGAACGTTAATCTATTATTAACAAAAGCGTTATTGAAATTATCTTCTAGTCTCAAACTTCGCAACTTTGAAACACCCTGAAGATGATAACAACAACGCTCACGTCTGCGTTATATACGTGTGCCCGGTAGGGGACATCTATATATACATACGACGTGAGTGGCTGTTGTTTATCCAGGGTGTGGCATGCGAAGGCCTGAGACTAGGATAAACAGATACAGCTACTCACGTTTTTTGTATGTCTAATTTTAAATATATCGCGTATGACGAATGTAACTCACATCCCCCTGCCGCTTCTGCCGGCACCTGCCCCTACCACCTCAGCGTATTCGGGCAACAATCCTATTATTCTTTACTTATCGTATCACTTTAAAAACTAATTTATTATGAAAGCAACCAATCCCTCTCCCAAAGAGAAGTATGTGACCCCGGCTATCGAAGTCATCCAGATGGAAAATGAAGGCGTAATCGCTTCAAGTGCCGAAGACTACCGGCCGATAGTACGAAGCAGGTCTATTAGTACCCGAAACAGCTATAACGCTGCATCATCCAACGACTTGGAAGATTTGATAAACGATATCCTGACCATTGAAAACTAAGGAGGACAAGTTATGATGAATCTACAAAAAAGTGTGCAAATGACTTGTATCGCAGTCATGGCACTGACCGTTTTCGGTTGTAACAATGAAGAATGGATGGAACAACCCGCCGTGAAAGGCAACACTACGATTGTGGCTTCTTTCGGAGGAAACAGTTCGACTACACGCACCTCGATAAATGAAAGATATCAGATTCTCTGGAGCGAAGGTGACAAATTCGGAATGTTCGATAATGATAATACCTTATCAGAATTCTCTCTTGAAAGCGGAGCAGGAACAAATACAGCAACTTTTCGAGGAGATATAGCCTCAGAAAAACACGGTGTCTGCGCCGTTTTCCCCTATCAGGAGAAGAAGAGCATGTCAATAAGCGACAACACGCTTACTATGACCTTACCCGCCTCATTCGAATACACCCAAAACAGTAATGGACCGATGTATGCCGAAGTGACCGACCCGACTAATCTAAATCAATTGTCATTCAAGCACATGGCAGCACTGATTAAGCTGACGGTAAACAAGATACCTACAGATGCGACCACTTTCAAAATTAGCGCTTCAAACAATATTGCCGGTATTTGTACAGCAGAATTGAGAGAAGGGGAAACACCGGAACTCAAAGTAAAGGACGATATCAATGCAAGCAAAACAATTACTGTAAGTTTGTCCGACGAAGTAAAGGATTCCAGAAGTTTTTTCATTCCGCTACCCGTAGGTACGTATAAAAGCATTACAGCCGAATTGACGGGCAATAATAATAAGACTTTCTTTACTAAAACCATCACCAATGTGACTTTTGAAAGAGCCAATATTCTGGAAGTACCGGCTTTGGACTGCGTGACTATTACGGCAACTACACCTTCGGCTATCAATAACGAATTAAAAAATAGTATCCCGACACCCACAGGTAAAGAAACAATAACGACGGATATTGCACTGACAGGAGAAGTGGATGTAACAGCAGACAACAACAGCGCAATTCAGATTCCCGTACAAGAGAAGTCGAACGTAAACCTAGCATTTACCACCGTACCTAAAACAAGTCAGGTTAACCCTTTGAAATTGGAACAAAAAGGGCTGGACGGAACCACCACTCCGACCACTGCCGTCAATAAGATTTCAGTAGCCGTTCCGGAAGTACCGGCAGAAGGCAGCGACACGGAAGCTCCTTCGCTGGTCATCACCATGCCCCAGACTACCGTAGAGCTTGGTTCTGTCGGTACAACGGCAAAATATAATAAGGTGGTGGCGACAACAGCCACTAATACTCTGATTGTGAAAGCCGGTGTGACGGTGGAAGAATTGGTGATTGCAGGCGGTAACGTAGCCATATATGGTATCGTGAAGAAACTATCCACCGAGAACAATACGGAGGTTATCGTTGAATCCGGTGAGGCTGCCGATATTCAGCAGGTAGTGGATATCAACAATAAGTTCAAGTTTTCAACATCCAAATGGGATGGCGTATCCCGCACGGCATCCATTCCGCAAGATGGCAAAATCTATACCGCAGCCCAACTGGCTTCTCTGCAAGGCACGCCGAATGCACCCGCAGTAACCGGCATGAAATATCCGAAAGCAACTACGAGCAGTAATATCATTCTTTGCAATGACATCGATTTGGACAACCACCCGTGGATAGGCATCGTATTGGGAGAAGGTCACACCTTCGACAGCAACAACCACGTTGTAGAGAATATCACGATAAAGCAAGGCAGTTACGACGACGAATATAGCGGCCGGAAAGACCATTCGAGCGCCGGTTTCATTGGTGCGGCGCTGTTCAATTCTTCTGTCAAGAACCTGACGGTGAGGAAGGTTACTATCGGAGATAAGACTACCGCATTGAAGTGGGCCGGTGCCTTAGTAGGATATTCCCACGGTGCAAAGGCTTATAATAATTGCAAAGCTGAAAATGTGACGTTCGATTGCAATGGGAATGGATTGTCTTTCCGTGTAGGAGGACTGATAGGGTATATCCAGCAAAATACAGCTCTGCAAGATGCCGTTACCATAAACAATTGTAGTGTCGCCAATGCCACGTTGATTGCCGACTTTTCGTATGGCGGCTTGTTAGGGTCTTTATGGGATTCCGTAACATTAACCGAATGCAATACCTCAGACATTAAATTGGGTAACAGCGGTTGCGGCATCAATCATGGCTATTGCTCAAACTTTATCGGGGATGCCGTCAACGCAACAAGCCCGCACCCAAGAGCACTGATTATCTCAAACTGTACCGTTTCGGATGGAAATGTCAGCAATGGCAACAGCGAACTGGGATTCGACCTTGTGCCCTACGAACAAAGACATGCGGGCAAGTATCTTGCAACCAATCAAAATATCTATATCGGATATACCGATGCGGATGAAAACTTCAGTGTTACCATAAACGATGTGGCTCAGACGAAAGATACACATTATAATATATATGAAGGAACAGCATCCTATTGGGATGGAAAATCCGTCAAAGCGCCTGCAAAAGACAAAGAGCAACCAATCTACACCATCAGAACCGCAGCCGAACTGGCTTGGGTGGCACGACAGGTGAATGCAGGAACAGACTTTACAGGAACTACTTTTAATATGGTAAATGATATGGACCTGGAAAACCATGACTGGACGCCGATTGGGAATAACAATGTGAATACAGTCATTAATGTAAAAGAAAACGACTACAAACCGAATGTAAAATTCTTCAAAGGCACATTCGACGGTGGAGGCAAAACCATCAGCAATCTGACGGTTCATCACCCCACGCCGGGTTCCGGTCTGTTCGGCAATGTCCAGGATGCTACTATCAAAAACTTCACTGTAGAAAACGCAAGCATCAACGGTTCAGGCAAATGGACGGCGGTTGTGATAGGCTTTGCTAACCAAGGGCTGACAGTAGAGGACGTAAACGTAAATAACTCAAGCATAAATATGACCAATCCGGACGGAGCGGTTAAGTTGGCAGGTATCGTATCTTTTGCCAGCGGTGGATTTAGTGGTGATATCATTCTGAAAGGATGTACGGTTACGGACTTAGCCATTAATGGCGGTTGTTGGAATCATGGCGGATTGGCAGGCTATATTTTCCAAGCAAAATCATTCAAAGTTGAAAATTGCACAGTAAGTAACATTAAAATAAAGATTTCGGAGAAACAAGGAGGCAAAGCCTCTTACAACTCTCCCTTTATAGGATGCTTTAACAATACAGCCTCTGCTTCTGATGCTTCCACCGCCGTATTCAAAGGAAATTCTGTCCAAGGATATTATGAATTCGATGGCACAGCTGATGACTTGGGAACGTTCAATATTATAAATGCAAGTGAGATTAATAATGCAAACTATGCTGACTTTGTATGTGCACCCTGGTTTGGAGATAGTGATGCAACAATGCCTATCACTATAGATGAGAATATTTATACAAAGAAAAACGGGAAATATACTTCCCAATAAATAATCTTTCATTGCCCCCTTCTGTATGTAGACTTTCCTTGTTGGTGGAAGTTTACATATGCAAGGGGGCATTTTATGCTTTCGAAACAGGGGTAACGAAAAAGATGCAGAATAACAAATGAATCCGGATAAACCGTAATCTTGTGAAAACAGGAAAAACAAAGATTGAAAGCTATTCGCAATGACAAATGATAATTCAGATTTTAGACAGAAGAACAAAAGAACATATAGGCTGCGCTTTTACAAGCCATTCATAGCAGTTTATTGAATCTGTTTTCTGTTTTGTTCTTATGTTCTTCCGTCTAATTTTTAAGTTCCTTTTATCTCTGTCTTTCGGTTTATAACTTCTCTCCATACGCCAAATCCCCCGCATCCCCCAGCCCGGGTACGATGTAAGAACGTTCGTTCAGTTCGGGGTCGATAGCGGCACACCACAGGGTGACGTCATCACCGGGGAAAAGCCTCTCCAGATGCTCTACACCCTGGCGGCTGGCGATGACGCAGGCAATCTGCAATTTGGCAGGCGTGCCTTTGGTCAGGAAAGCTTTCCAGGCAAGTTCCATGCTCTCGCCTGTGGCAAGCATCGGATCGACCAGCATCAAGGTACGGTTGGATAAATCGGGCGTGGCGATGTACTCGATATGGACATCGACTGTGCGGCATTCTTTATCCTTATAATAACGGTAGGCGGAAACAAAAGCATTGTCGGCGCGGTCGAATACGTTCAGAAAGCCGGTGTGCAAGGGAAGACCTGCACGGAAAACCGTTGCAATCACAATCGCATCATCGGGAGTACTGGCCGGAGCCACACCCAACGGCGTCTGCACCTGCTTGACGGAATAAGCGAGTTCCTTACTCATCTCATACGCCATAATCTCTCCAATACGCTCGATGTTACGGCGAAAGCGCATACGGTCGCTTTGGACTTTTACGTCACGTATCTCCGCAACGTACTGATTTAAAATCGAATCTGTTTCTGCAAAGTTGATAACCTTCATAATATGCAATGTGCTAATGTGTTAATGTGCTAATATGCTAATGAGTTAATGTGCTGATGTGCTAATTGCTGCGCGTTGAGGCTCTATGGAAATGAATACATTGATACATTAATATATCAGCACCACATTCCCACATTAGCATATTGGCACATTAGCATATTAGCACATTAAATCAACCGCAAAGTAAGCGATTTTCATTCAATTTGCAACGTTCAGTTTGCAGATATTGTTACGGTTCTATAAAAAAGATTTCCTATTAAAGAAATATTTCTCTAATAGGGTATCTCTTTTCAAAGAAAGTATTACTTTTGTAGTCGAAAAACAAGGGGCTTACCGGAAACGGTCAGAAAAGAGAGCTTTTCAGCACTGATTATTACCCTCTTGTCAATAGGTAAAGAGAAAGAAAAAGAGATTATAAACCAAATACCAATTTTAAAATCTTAAAAGAAATGGCAAATTTAGATTTAAGCAAGTATGGTATCGTAGACGTGAAGGAAATCATCCACAACCCGTCTTACGATGTATTGTTCGCTGAAGAGACCAAACCGGGCCTGGAAGGCTTCGAAAAAGGTCAAGTAACTGAACTGGGTGCTGTGAACGTTATGACCGGTATCTACACCGGACGTTCTCCTAAAGATAAATTCTTTGTAATGAACGAAGCCAGCAAGGATTCTGTATGGTGGACTTCTGAAGAATACAAAAACGACAACA